>Ga0214481_100366_pt1 | contig 23924 bp, 16 predicted proteins | sample M1_20Mar14CPVII9_4_FD_165057 | JGI IMG/M metagenome (GOLD analysis project Ga0214481, IMG submission 165057) | Marine eukaryotic communities from Monterey Bay, California, United States - M1_20Mar14CPVII9sort6BwellG10 | ecosystem: Environmental > Aquatic > Marine > Unclassified | place: USA...
ATCAGAAGATGGTTTTATAGGAGATCTAATACAAAAGATACTGAGGTGTCCATTAGTCAATGAGAAATATCCACATTTGCAAAGCAAAGCTAATTATGTGGAGCTGTGGGCTCATAATCGACCTCATGCATCAGGACATCAAATGCACTTTGACTCCGATGATGAAGGCAGAGGTGGAGTCCGCAACCCTCTTATTTCTACTATATTATATATAACGGAACAAGATGCTACAACAAATGAAAAGTATTTACCAGTCGGAGGTCCCTCTCTGGTTACAAATCAAAAGTTAACAGACATTAGATTAGCTACAAAAGGATGGATGGCTCGTCCTAAACCTCAACGATTAGTGACATTTGATGGTCGATATCTACATGGAGTGGTTCCAGGCAAAGGTGTTCAAACAGGAAGGAGAGTTACATTAATGATTGCGTTCTGGGAAGATATCAAGATACGACAAGGTGAAGGCCCGGGCTCGGCTCGTCCTTTTCCAAGGCATGATAAAGATATGCCAGAATGGGCTAGACTACTTGCGTCTCCTCTAGATGAAAAGAGCAGTAACAATTATGAAGCTTGCAAAGAAACTGATCCAATTAGACTTGATAGTATCTATGAGACTTTAGACGGGAAGAAATGGAAGAGAGGGTCAGGAATTCCTAACTATGATGAGGTGTTCCAAGGTTTTTAACTTTAAGTATACTAAACCTTGTTGGTATGTTGTCTTCTTCACTTTATCATCATATTGTCGTTATGGTACCATCGGAAATACAGGAACACCCGTAACTACGCTTGATGCTTTGACAAGCAAATATGTAAACCCGCCTACAACACCGAGATTTGCAATCAACCATGACATTATCAGTGACATGTATCTATTGATGATTGGGAATTTTTCTCTCAGTGGGCTTCTATTTGCCATTGCAACAACAAATTTCCGATATTTGAAGAAGAATGGAATTGTGATTATTGCTCTTGCTGGTAGACAAGGCATACCAAAGAACATATCCATTGTTGCTTTTCTTTCCAAGAATAGAGGCCAAACTGATAATGGTGATGACTCTGCTGCTATACTAACCTTTGCCCATGTGGCTGTAAATATTATACCATTCATTACATTGGCGATAAAGTTATAAGCTAATACCATGATTGCTCCCAAATAAACAATGACAGTGAATGCCTCCTTTCTTTCTGCCTCTGTCATTGACTTATTCCAGAATACATTGAGCAGCTCTATTGCTTCGTGTATGTTAGCATCTCGCATCAAGCTCAAAGTTTTCTCTGAATATGTTAAAGCGCTACCTGCTCTTTTTATCGCTCCTTTTGACAGATCTATTCAATGCATAGTATGTATGTGTTGTAAAGTTGGAATCAGTTTAATATTTAATATTATGACAAAGCATACATAACCTAACAACTTACCTCCAAATTTGTATTCTTCATTCCCTGTAACAGATTGTATACCTTCTTCTAACACATGAGTTGTTGAGCCAATTACATTCTTTGTTACTGCGGTACGTCATAATGCAATATCTCATTAGTTAGGTCACCATATTACATATAAAGAAACAGATTACTTTTGCTTTGCATTACTCACAATCACCAAAATTATATTCCTCATTTCCTGTTACAGTCTTAACAGCACCTTCAACTCCGGTAGTTGTTGCATTGACCATTTTCTTACTAAGATCTCCAAACTTATAGTCTTTCTGTTTTGATACATTGCGGACAAACTTCTCAAACCGATTTGGTGTGTCTTCTTCATCATTACTACTACTTCTTTCATCATCACTGTTGTAGACATCTTCACTTGCACGAAGTGGAGTCCAAAAACGATTATGTATTGGAGATAAACTAAATGATGAAGTTGGATAGTTCTGTATTAACAGTGCCACAAGAAGAGCTGTTCTGATAGATGACATATTAAATATAGTGAGTTTTACCTTCCCCTTCAATATTTTTGTGTTAAAGATCTCCAGACAAGATTCTGCACTCTCATAAAATTTTAATATCGTCACTCCAAGTCACCACCAATGAAAAGATGTTACACTGACGAGTTATAAACATGTACTAGCAGTATAGAACTGATCTATTTCAACATCAGACACCTCTAGAGTAGCTGCACGCACATACTAGCAAAGTACAAAAAGTTGAAGTGTGGGGGATTCGGTATCCTCAAAATCTTTCTCCACTCAACTCATAAACCAATGACAAATCATATATCACAGCGGCGCCGATAATATATCTAAAATATTAGCATGTCCTTCCCAGTAGATCAAACACGTGCCTTTGGCAAATTAATATTATTCGGAGAGCATCTAGTAGTATACAAAGCGCCGGCATTAGTTGGAGCGGTATCGGCATATACCGATTGCAAATTAGAATATGTTGATTCACCTGTTGGTGTACAAGTTATAGATGACCGTCCTGCGGTACCTCAATATAAGGTAAAGAAGAAGGATGAGGGAGATAAAGCTATTGAACTGACATTGAATCATCTTGGTGTTGATACTAAATCGAGAGGTGTGAAGTTGATACTTGCTTACTTATTATCCTTGTCTTGTATATAGCCTAATCTAATCTCTCCATTATAATATTGAACATGTGATTAGGTGTGAAGTTGACATTTGGTGGTGATTTATGTTGTGCAAGTGGAATTGGGTAAGTAATATATTATATTATTGTACTGTATATTAGTGCTATTGTGATACATGTCCAAGTGATGAATATAATTCAAATCACATATGTTAGAACGGTGTTTTAGGTTAACCACCGTATCACCGAAAAACTTACTATTCTGATGGATATATCACATAATTTGTGTTCAATTATTGGTATTTTACTTTTATGAATGAAACTAATATGCATCTACTCTACTACATACCTTTAACAGTGCATCAGCAGCACAGGTAGTATCCTTAGCACGAGCTGTTAATATTGCTGATTCCAAGTCTCTTACTGAAGATGAAATCAATGCAGCTGGGTATGAAGGAGAGAAAGGGTACCATGGTACTCCGAGTGGCATTGACAATACAGCTGCAACATTTGGAGGATTGCTGCGATTTAAACGTACTGCTGATGCACCTATATTTGAAAAGAAACCATTATCAACTCCAATTAGAATTGTCTATGCATCCACTGGAATTACAGCTAGTACTACTGAGGTTGTGGGAGATGTACGGACAAAGAAGGAGGCCGATGAAGTTTGGTTCGTTGATATAATGAGCAAATACATGACAATAGTCACTGAGGGGGAGAAGGTTGTGGAAAGTGGAAATATGAATAGACTTGGACAACTGATGAACGAGAATCATGCATTGTTGCAACAGCTAACTGTTAGCTGTAAAGAATTAGATGACCTTGTAGAAGCAGCTCGATCTGCCGGAGCTGTGGGTGCAAAAATGTCAGGCACAGGAAGGGGAGGATTAATGATTGCTCTAACACCAACAGAGGAGTTACAAAACTCAGTAGCAGCTGCATTAGAAAAGTTAGCTCCACAAGTATGGAAAACGACATTTGCTTAGAATCAGAGTCTATTTAGGTGTGTAGGTTAAAAATGTATGTCTTAAAGAAAGAAGAATTGGGTATAGAGTATTGAGCAAACACTTCATTAATATTAATGCTATTAAATAAGGCTCAAAGTAGGACGCTCGAACTTCATTTCCCTGTAGTCCAAGTATCCGAGTTGTAAATTGTTCGTGCAAGTCGCCATTTTCATATACCAACCCTGCATCTTTTAAGTGTGTAAAAATTGTATGATAACATCTGCCACCAAAAATGTTATGACCTGCTTCGCCTATCCTTCCTGCTCCTTTTACGACGTCTACGGCTACGATCCCTCTTCCTTTTCCCTCCTCCCTGATCCCCATTTTTGTTAGGACTACGACTCCTGCTCAGACTCCGTTCCCTTTCTCCACTCTTTTGATCACCAACTGAATCCTCATTTACTCGTCCTGGAGACCTTGACCGACTTTTGCTCCTGTAACGACGTGATGATCCTCTGCGCCTATCATCATCATATCTCCTACCACGATCATCGTCATGATGCCTTCCTCCTCGATGATGCCTATCACGACTATACGAACGCGACCTTGATCGAGAGTATGAGTAACTCCTTGATCTGCGCCGATATCCTCTGTCCCGATCTGAGCGTCGATAAGAAGGACTACGGCTCCGCGAATACCTTGACCAACCACCACCACCACCACCACCTCTATCATTTCCTCCACCTCCAGAGCTTCCTCCACCCCAACCAAATCCTCCGTCCATTTCATTTGGATATCCATAACCTCCTCCGGGCCCCATTGGTGGTCCTAGGGGCATGTTATTATTATAAGGTCCTGGCCCATAAATGGTATCAGGAGGTCCGCCCATACCACCACCACCACTGTGATGATTCATTGGCATCATGTTCGGATTGCAAGTGCACCAACGAGGACGATAGCCACACTGTTGACATCTATCATTTTGGGGTGGTGCATTACGCCCTCCTCCACCATTGCCACCCCTTCCTCTTCCGCCACCAGCAGAATTACTCTCGGCTACTTTTAATATACGACCATCCATTTCATGTGTATTTCCAGATTCAAGAGCCCTCTTTGCGTCGTTCTCTGGCATGGTAACAAATCCAAATCCACGTGAGTTGCCCGTGTCACGTTCAGTTGGGATGTGACATTCAAGGACACTATCCTTCCCGTACAACTTTGTGAAGAAGTCGTATAACTGATTGGGTAATGTTTTATACGATAGATTGCCAATATGCAGTTTAATAGCAGGAGGACGATCACCCTTCTTATTACTCTTGTGTCGATCACCACGTTTGTTTGTGGTACCTCCCTCACCAACTTTACTATTGTTGTTATCCTGTTTGTCATTCTTTGGTGGCGATGGATCTTGAGTTGCTGCCTTCTTCTCGTTATCCTTACTATTACTACTACTACTCTTGACCGCAACAGGTCCATCCATATCCTTATCAGGCACTACCTCTGCTGCCGGAGATTGAGTCACAACAGCCTGTGCTGCATTCTCATTCTTCACGATGGGTGTTGGAATTGCACTCGTAGTATTGTCAACAGTACACCCGAGATCAACCAACTGTTGTTTCACATTATCATGGAATACGGCATCAGTTGTCATAACATCCAAAGAGTTCTGAAGTGACCTAACATGACCATCATACAGTGTCAAGACACAGCTATCTGGTGCCATTGAATAGTACCGTTCCTCAACCTCCATCGTGCTATACCAAGCATACGTATCGAAGAATGTTTGCCATCCCATGATGGCACTCTTCTCTCCGCCATCAACTGACGACGACGACATGGTACTACTATTATTATCATCACTAGAAACATAATTCAATCCACCCTTTGTTGCCTTTGTCCATAATTGGACACTATTGAAGTGATCTTTCAAACATGAATTCAAACTTTGTAATAACTTGCCAAGTTTCTTTGCAAATAGAAAACTTAGATACATACGAACACTATTCTGACATGTCTTGTCAAGTGTTAATCCTTCCAAAGGTTTACCATTATTGTTATTTCCTCCCAACGACGATACTTCCATAACTTTCTCGGGCGGTAATGTCGCCACAATTGCAACGGCAAGTAAATATGGATCAATCTTACCATTATTATATGCACAAAACGTAATCTTCTTCCCCTTCCTTAATGATTCTAATGTTTCATCATTATTGGTAACCTTACCCAATAATGATATACGTTGTTCAGTCCACCATGACTTGACAGAGTCTGCATCTAATGATTCAAAGACATGTTGTTTTATAGATAATCCTTCAATATTCGATACTGCCTCATAATCAGTTGGTGGATCAACATTACCTACGCCATCAACTAATGCCCATGCAATACGTACTTTGTCGGCTGGATTACTCATACGTGTGAAACCAAATTGTTGCATGAATTGTTCATTGTCTAAACATCCATAATTACGATATACCTGTTCATGTTTCCTCGTCTTTCTGGTTGTAATAATGTTTAACCGACCTTGAGTCGCTGTAGTTGTCATGCTTGCATCATTATTAGTATCTTCTCCAGCCTCGTTGGTATTTGACGCTAAACGGTGCCATTGTGTCTGTGCTGCATCATCTTCATGATTTAACATATCTAAAAATGGGATTAATACACCACAATTCTCCCATACATTTGCTGGACTACTAACCTGTCCATCCATAAACCAAGAGGGTAATGAACTAGTCATTAAAGCTCTAGATTCATAAACAGCCGCGGCCCATACCCATCTATCCCACGTAATCAAACCCGTACTAAAAACATTGGGATATTTATATAATATACCCGCATTGACTAAATTAATTAATTCTGATGATAATTGCATAGTCCGTGCCGCTACCTTTTGTAATGCCGGCATGCCGGGTATACATCCCGCCAATAAGGCTAATTCATTCCGTTTCCAACAGATTGGTACACATATTGATGAGGGTAATGTTCGTGCATATGGTGCAAACGTTTCTGGCGTTCCCTCTGGTAGAATATTGGTATTGTTGTTAGTAACGACGAGTGGTTTATGTTCATTTGCAAATCGTTGATGGATTAAAAATGCCAAGAATGGTGCCCGATATGATAATACTCCTGGCTGTACCAATTTTGAAGTGTCAGCCTCACTATTAATGCCACCACCCTGACTCCGTTCGACTGCAATCTGCTGAGCCTTATTCAATACAGTCTCAACCTTCTTCCGTTCTTGTAATATCTTAACCAATAACTGCGTACCACTATTTTGTTGAATTTTCATTGCCTGTAACTTTTCCAGCTTGGCTGTATTGCCAAATGACTTCCAGTAATTATTACTAGAGTCTGAATCAATAAATTCATGTTCACCACCCTCTAAAGAAGGTTGTGGTTGTTGTATACAATTAAAGATAGCCAATCCAGCATCACTTCCCATAATTAAATCAGGTGTAATCATTGCTGAACGGGGTATACTTAATGCAATTTCATCCTTCTTTAAATCACGACATGTACGTACTTGACATCCTATACTTCGATCGTACATGTTACGATCTTGTGTATTATCTATGGCACCACATCGTATGTCGGAACTGTTAACTTTATTACCACCACCACTTAATAATCCATCTTTACCACTGTCAGTGGAACTACTACGTGGATCAACGGCTGTACTTTCAAAGACTAAGACAGGTGCATTCCTTGTGCCATCTGTAGCCTCACCGTTGACAATTGTTAATGCACCATGTACGGTAATGTTGGCAGACTTTGTTGCCCATTTACGAAAATTAATTAAATTTGTTTTTAATGATGATGCCCCACCTGAGGAGGAATCACCATGTATTATTTCATTGTAGGTTGTTGTCATGATTGAAGTTGTTTATTGATTGAAGTTTATGTAACTTGTTTTATGGGTTCGTCGATCGTAAGAAGATCGATTCAGTCACCGCCGCCGGTATGTTAAGGTACCTGCTTTGTATTATTATATGGTGGTAAGGAGTTAATGCCGTCCACAGTCGATATGGCCTGCCGCCGCCATTTCGTTTACAAAATAAACTGAACTCGCTAGTGCGTAATGGTCTCTCTATTTGCAGGTCGAATGTTAGCAGTCTAGATTACATAGGTGTAGATGGATGGAAGAAGGAAGTAGAAGTGATCAATCAGTTGAATCCAACAATAATAATATTTAGTTTTATCTGCTAGTACAATCATATAAACATCTCGAAAACACCAGCAAGAGATCCAATCTCAAGCAAAGTGTTCCCTTTGGTGGTTGATTGTTGTGTATCTACCTCTGCTCTTCATCAATTATAATCTTGACATTTGAGAAGATTTGATTCCAACCTCTTGGATTTGTTTCTTTCAAGTTGGAACACATCCTCATGACTCGAGTTAAGTCAATCTCAAGCCTCGTAACAGCATATAACACACAATGCATTAGTCCATCCAACACATTCTTCCTACACCTCTGTTCTCTATGGTCGACATGACTTAGAAAGAGATTAATTAGCATACTTAATCCATTCCTATCCAACATTGGGTCGATGATTTCCATACTTCGTTCTTTCTCGGTAGTTTCAGCCAGCCATTCAATCACTTCAATGTTGGTACCACTACTCGCCGATGTCTTGCGAGGCTTGGGTGATTCCATCACCATTGACTTGGACCTTGACTTTCTACTACCCTTTCCGCTTGCGGTTGTAGCTAATCCTACTCCAAGGACGTGAGATATACACTCCAATGAATTTGACAAAGTAAAGCACCGTCCATGCAATTGAGCAAGCACAGTCTTGGCTACTGATCCACATTGTTTGCTTTTGAGAAGCTTTAGTGTTTCGATCATGATCGTCTTCCAAGAGATTTGCGACACAAGCTCACCTCCCATTGACACACCAATCATACCCGCTGCAATAAGTGAAGCACGAAGTACATGTACATTCACATTCTTCTCGCCAACAGTATCTTGGATAACATTTAAGGCGGCAGCTCTCGAACTCTGACCATCTGGTCTGGAGGCACCCTTACCTAGATGAGAGAGTAATTCAGCCTTATCCTTCCACTTCATGTCTGGAATTTGTAGTTGTTTCAACACGTCTGATACCTTTTGTACTTGTTCTACCGATTCGTCATCGTCGTCTGACTCGTCAGAGTCTGGTGGTGGTGGCGGCGGTGGTTGTCTTCGAAATGAGTTTGACTTGGCTCGTGGTGCCTTGGTCGATTCTCTCTTCTTTGTACTTGGCTTGGCAGATGGTGGCTTGTGAGATGATGCCGACGCTTTCCTAACAGCAGTACTACTAGTGTTGTGGCCACCACCGCCAACAGTGGATAGAAATGTAGAGCAAGCGTTGCTTGATAAAAAGGCTAATCCATTCTCACTCATATCATCACCCAATCGAATATAACCAACACCCTTGGATCTAAACTGAGGTGCAATCTTCCGTCCTCCACTCCTAGCCTCCTTTTGGGGGTACCAACCTCCAAAATCTTTCTGTGGGTCTAAGATTACATCAATTGCTCCATTACAACCCTGAAAGAAGTTTTCTACTGTCTTGGATGCCGAATTGCCCGTTAATAGATGAGCATCCTCTTCTCCAAGATGAAATTCGTAGATTGACTTGTCTCTAGAAAGTTTTGTTGTCGCTTGGTTGTGATCAACATAGTATCCTTTGACATTGCGCATTCGTATACATTCAGTACCAATATCATTCTCATGACCATTCACATTGCCAATTCCGGCATGCTTTACTTTTCCACTGAAATCAATGTCACCAATCACAATCCTCACACAGTTCTTCTTCCCAGGCTTTTTCGTTTCGAGCATGCATTCCATCCTCCGTGGTCCAGAGTAGATAATCTTCTCTCCAAGCTGAGGATTATCATGAACAATCCATAATGCATGATGAGTAGGATCCGATTTCTCTTCTATTTCATCAATGGGTGATGCTTCTTGATTGTGGTGTTGATGATTATGTAGAGCAGATACAGGACTGCTGTGACTTATAGCTGGCTCAGCGGTAGTAGCGCCCTCTTCATATTCCTCCCAACATGATTTACAATAGTATATTCCTGGATTGTCAACATCTGGTTCACAATTAGTTGTTGATCCGCAAGTATCACAACAAACACGAGGCGTCGTCGTTCTATGTTGTTGATGGTGATAATGTTGCTGTGTATCAGAGAAGGTTACACTACCAGGAGTGCTACTTCGACGATTGTTGGGCGTGTATTGATCATGTCTATTACTACCAATGGGAAAGACATCCGACCGTGACCTATCAAATGTAATATTGTTACTGGAAGGAGGAGACATTTTCAATGCAGTGTCATGTTCACCATCTAATGATTTTTTAGTAGCACGCTTTGCCTTCTTCTCAACTTCATCAATCTTTTTACGATGAGTAGGATCTGATGTCAGCTTTAACACAAGGTCATCATTCTCTGATACCTTTTGTGTTAAACTCTTCTCCTTCTTCTTGAGAGGTGGAGGTTCCCAAACGCCAGTCTTCTCCTTGTACTTGTTCTCTTGCAATTTTCGTTGTTTATGTTGTTCAAGTCGTTCCTCTGGAGATAGTTTCTTGGAATGTGATGTATCAGCACTTCCACCACGAGAACTAATATGTCTAGAAAGTACATCATCATATCGTTCTCTTCCACCACTATTAGTACTCGTATTTAATCCAGCATTTGCAAGCTTAGCTTCCAAGGATGCAATCTTCTCAGCCTGCTTACGGATAAGAAGTTCCTTAGCAGATGCCAAATCCACATCGACACTAGAACCACGGCTTGACGGAGTATAATTATTATTAATCTCCTGACGTGCATAATCACTCAATAACGATCCCTCAATGGACTTACTTCTATTACTAACAACAACTTGAGGTGACTCAGAAGAATCTCCTTCTACAACTTCAGAAGAAGATGAAAAGGCATGCAACTCGGACATCATTCGTCGTGATGTAGTACTACTACTATTCCCAACTAATGAACGACGTTCACTTCTCATACAATTCGAGAATACTGCACGTTTAATCCGCCGGATATGTCCAATCTTAACACCCAATTCTTTCAAATCATGTTCTGTTGCATCTTGTAATGATGCCACATCATCATATCCGTTATCAATTAATGAATTACAATACTCATCTGATATTTCACTAGATATACGTAATTCGATATGTAGGAAGGAATGCAATCCATCACGTCCATCGGGTGGACTTAGTACTATGGAATTTAATGATTGGCTTGCATTTGTTATTGGTGTTTGTTCAATGTATTGAGTTTGGTGTTGTTGATAATGTTGCTGTTGTTGTTGACCACCATTAACACCCTCTGATGATCGACGTCGTGATCTCCCCTGTTTAGATGATGATGGACTAGTTATTGATCTAGTCGACATTCGATGATAATGATGTGTGGGATGAAGAGTTGATGTGATGGGGATGCAAGAAGATTGTGTTCTTAACTAATATTAATCTAAGTCTATTATGTGCAACGTAGTTGAAGATATCACAACCAATTAATAACATCTAATACCAACGTGATGAACATTGTAAACCTCCCCCATATCATTTGAATCGACCATAGGCTCACTTACAACGGCAGAGGTCTATTAAATACGTAGCTAAAGTGAAAAAGGCAGAAAAAAAAATGACGAGTCTCGCGGGACTCCCGATATCTTATTAACATAGCATATCGCATAGCATATTATGATGCTCCCTACTACTACTACTCTACTAATAATATGTACAATATTGTTGGAAATTGCAGCTGCTTGGTCGCCGGGGTTGCATATTACTTCTTCTCAGAAATTATCTAGCAGCAGCAGTACTCGTTTAATGATGGCCGATGATGATGAAGATATCAAATCTGATGCAAAACACTCTGGATATAATGTATTGGGTACTGAATTATCCTGCTGTTGTTCAAACGTCGGAGGGTCGGGCATTGGTACTGGTTTTTACAGGAATGGATACTGTGGTAGGTGTATGTTAGAAGTTTGTCTACATATCATGCAGTGATGTGTATCATCTAACTTATTATGTATCTTTGTGCACATCTATTTGATAATCGATATTGATAATGTAGCAACTGGTGATCAGGATATGGGACGTCATACAGTTTGTATGAGCGCAACAGATGAGTTTCTAGAGTATTCAAAGTCCGTAGGTAATGATTTAAGTACACCAGGTGAGTTGAGAAAGATAGTTTTGTGTTTATGATATGCACTTTTGTCTTTAACCACATATAATTAATATTAGTTATTATCTCCTCTCTTCCATCTTCCATATCATAAATCATGCTAACGCGCATCTTTCAGTGCCACAATATCACTTTCCTGGGTTAAAACAGGGTGACATTTGGTGTCTGTGTGCACAACGATGGGCACAAGCATACAATGCAGGTAAAGCGCCAAAAATATACTTACAATCCACACATGAAAAGACATTGGACTATATTCCGCTGGAAATATTGAGGTTATTTGCAATTGATGATCAAGAATCAAAAACAGTTTTAGACAAGCTAAACTTGCAAAGGAATCAATTAGATGAGTTGATGAGTAAGGGAGATGCAGATGGAGACGATTCGTTTCAATAAAGCAGTCAAGAATCATGTATATATGCGGGGGAAACATTGGGATCATTCGTTATGAAGTAGTAATCTTAGGCAAGCGCGATAAACAACAACACAGGGAGACCTTTGTACACTTTGGTTCTAATTCTTAGTTTTAATGCTGTAAATAATATGTGTAGATTTATATTCTTACACAGAAATAAGGCCAACACTTGGCCTACAAACACATAACACATAATACATAATTTACTACATCCAGCCGGTGTTGAGGGAATCATCAATATGTTCGTTGAATCGTTTCGACACAATAGAAGCATTGAACTTATCTTCCTTATCCAAGTAGCTGAATGGGAAGAGAGAGAAGAGTAATGATGTGAGAAGAGCTTTCAATGCATGATATGCATACACATGATATCACTTACCTGAAGATTTTCATCACGACCGTCATCTGAACTTTTGGCACTTGTCTGCCGAAGACTTCACTCTTTGTCTCCTTTGCTCGTCGTCTTAGTTGATCTTCTAAACGTTTATGATAAGCAGCAGTACGGACAATCGGCTGTTTCATTGGTAGGGCATACTGAGGATAAAACATACCAGGAGGATACTGTTGTTGCTGCATCATCATACCAGGATATTGCTGTTGGATATACTGCTGAGGATAGCCAGGAGGTGGGCTAAACTGCATTTGATGCATAGGACTAATCATCATTTGTTGTTGTTGCTGTTGATACTGTTGAGGTTGTTGAGGATGATGTTTTTGCTGTTGTTGCGAAGAAGCCGATGCTGGTGGTTGACGAGGAGCTGACGACGGTTGTTTTGATGAATCCTTCTTGGTATCAGTTCTAGGAGCCACACGACGATTTGGATGATGAACAACAGGACTAGACGTGTTCTCCGGCGGCCAAGGCTCTGTCTCGATAACACCTGCCTTTTGAGAGGCTTCTATGGCAGCATCTGTATAAGAATAAGGTGTGATGTGTGAGTTAACAAATCAAAGTGCGATAACGTATACAACTCAAGTATTATAAAGAGAGAGAGAGATGACTCACCTACACCTCGAAAGTCCTTCATCTTTCGTCTTCGTTCAAGCAATGCTTGACTACCAACATAGTTCTTACAATTTGAACACTTGCACTTTTCACCACATGTTACACCACTATTGAAACATTCACAATACTTCTTGAGACATTGCGACTTCTTACATCTACAACCAGAGGCGTGCGCATTGGTTGTTTCTGTAAACTTTGTCTTGAATGCTTTTGGATTCTTTTGCTTCAGATTAACAATAGCCTCCTTCCGAATCACCTCATGGGATGGTGTGTTTTTACAATCAACACATTTACATCCATAACAATACTCCTCTGCCGCGAAACAAACACAGTATAGCTTGAGACATTTACTATTCTTACACGTGCAGGGACCAACAGTTCGACCACCAGTATCTTTCGAGAAATTTTCTTTCCCCGAACCACCCCTTCTTGTATGTGCTACAGGTGTCATCATCATTAATCCTGATTGTGTCACGCCTGATGATGTTGAAATTGGAGGTTGGGCTGGCATTTGTGCATATCCATGAGTAGTACCAACTGATGATGATCCATAGTTGATTCTCATATCTGCCATGCCTTGCGGTAATGGATGAACTGTCTGAGGAGGAGGAACTGTCTGGTGTTGAGTAGTAGCCTTGGGCTTCTTTGAACGAGGAGCCGATGATGCTGTTGTAGTCGTGGGGGGAGGAGCTGATACTGGACTACCACGCAAGACACTGTTGATACCTTCAATACCACGTCGAGCCTCGGTAATATCCATACCAACACCGCCACCAATCTTGACACGCATACCGCCAACACCACTTGATGATTTGGGCAAAGTTTTCCACTTTGGTGCAGTTGTCGTCTTGATGGTGGTGGTAGTATGAGCAACGGGCGGAGGAGGAGAACTACGAACTTGCTGTGGTTGTGGCGGCTCATGTTGAATGTCATCGGGACAACCTTCCTCGGGAGCTTCTTCTTCCTCTTCCTCGGGAGGAGGAGGGGCTGGAGTCTTATCGTCATCCTTACTAGTTCTATCAGACTTTTTCAATATAGGTGACCCACGAATAGTAATACTATTGCCTTGTGATGGACTTAGGGAAGTACCAAACGAGTAGGTATCATCATCTCGCAAAATGGGTGGACGCAGCAATCCATCACTATCTTCAGAGAACTGAGGGCCCAAGAACTCTCGGCCAAACGCTTGCATGGCACTGGGTGACCACGATGCTGCATTGAAAATAGCTTGATCAGCTCCTGCACTTGGCGTGGGAAGAAACCCTTCCCCAAATGAGTTTGTGAATCCAAATCCAAATGAGTTTGTGAATGGTATCTGATACCCATCTGGTGGTGTAGTGACCTCTTCCTCGCCTTGTCGTTTCTGCTGTGATGATGCATTTGTCGTCGATCCTCGTTGTGGCGTTGTATCTAGTTCCTATAAATGTTGTTGAGGGGTGAATGTGAAAGGAGAAATAGTGAGAAGAAAGGTTCAAGACAGGCACATACGACAAGTACACTAAACCAAATGCTTACCAGATTTCGGAGAAACTCTTGTGGAGGTGAAGAGTGCCACTCAGCAGGCAATCCGTGTGTAGCATCTCTCTTCTTCTTTGATGATGGTGGAGACATCAAGCCAAGGTGCTGTTCGTCTTCATATGATAATTCAGCAGTTTCCATCGTCGTATCAACCTTGAGATTTCCTTCTTTACCCTTCTTGCGCTTGGATGCTGGCGTACGTTGTTGCTGTGGCCTCCTTGATACTCCTGTAGGTGTTGGCGGTGGAGGAGCAAATTGATGTTGCTGATATTGCTGCTGAGATGGATGCCAACCATATCCTTGTTGACCTGGCGGCGGTGGAGGAGGATACTTTTGTTGAGACCATTGAGCATGTCCAGAATATCCATACCCTTCACCTCCTGGCGGCACTGCCGTCATCATTTGTGGATGACCGTAGGGATAGTATGGATTGTATCCTGGTGGATAGTGCTGCACTTGATGTTGTGGATGATGTTGTTGGGAAGGAGGTCCAGGATACCTCTGCTGCTGTTCACCACTTCCACTACTTGCAGACCCAGACGAATTAGCACGAAGCTTCTTCGTTGGAGATGGATTACGCTCACGATGCACATTCTGGCGTCGCTGAGACGATGATGATGAACCTTGTTGTTGTTGCTGTTGCCCTCGTCCTACACTGCTACCAACATTGTTGTTGGGCGAGACGTCAGGGCTTTGTGAATCAAATGACAATTGCAAGGCAGCTTGGATATTATCCTCATGTGAATCATATTCGGCTTGCATTGCCAAGTCGTGATGACGACGTCGTTGAGAGGAAGATGAAGTAGAAGATGGATGGTGACCTTGTGGTACTCTTCTATAGATGGATTGTCTTGAGACCTGTGTTTGTTTAGCGAGAAAAGAGTGTTGAGTGCTTTTGTAAAAAATAAAATAAAATCGGGCTTGGTATAATAAAGTCGTGGGACTTACCGGCATTCTAGCAGGAGTCGACTTGTACGGTCTTCTCCTACCTGGTCCTCCATAATAATGATGATAAGATGATGAAACATCCTCTTCACTGCTACTTGAGCTATCCTTTGCCTTGGGTATATGCACAACTCTACCATGATAGTTGTGACGTCTAGATGCTGATAGCGACATACCTCGAGGGTCATTTTGTCTAGCGGTATCGACATAGATTGTCGGCGGCGACTCATATGTATACCCATGAGGAGGCGGGGGGTATTGATGAGAAGGAGGAGGTGGAGGATAATGATGCTGTGGTGCATAGTATTGATGTTGTGGATAGTGAACCTGTTCTCTGGGAGACGATTCGTCTGAAAGAGAGAAAGGTAAGAGATGTGTGAGCACAAGATGTGTTCCAAAAAAGTGTAGCTAGCAACAGAAATGACAACAAACTTACCATGATGAGATGCCTCTACCGAAGTTGAAGCAGTAACAGTCGCTTGTAACGAGTCATCCGCTGCAAGCATCATCATACCACCAGCAGTAGTGTTAGTATGTCTCCTCGAACGTAATGAACTTGGTGACGGTGGACTGAACAAATCCTTCAATCGAGCAGTTTCCTCATCTAACTCGGAACTACTTGATGAATATAGTTGTCCCGTTGGATCATCTTGAAATCGTATCTTGCTCTTCTTCTTCTTCCTGAATGGATCGACGTTGTCAAATGTATTCCGTCGTGCTTCCATTGTAACTATTGGTGGAGCAATTGCTGCTCTACTCATACTTGGTGTAGTAGTGGTATTCGACGTATCCTGACGACGACGTTGAGATGAAGCAGCAGCAGCAGCAGTTGTTGCCACTTTACTTGGATGATTTGGTGTCGTCTCATGATGCTGAGCACCTCGATGAGAAGAAGAAGATGGCTTAACTGATGATATTTGATGCGCATTGCCCGTTATCGGGGATGACTTCTCAAGTTGTCTATCTCGTTTGCCACTAAGTGATGATCTACTGCTTCCAGCGGCATCTCCACTTGTTCTTCTATCTCTATTGTTATCCACAGCAATCTGAACTTGTATCGACCGATGCCGATTAGGAGTTGATCCAACTTGTACAGATCTTGACTCAAACGGTGGTGGTACAAATGCCTCAGGTATTCTATATCCTTCCTTCTGCTTTTGCTGAGTATTACTTCTATTATCTTCTTTTATACCAGCGGCCAATCCTTTCGACATTGCAGCTATACTCGAAGCAGCATCTTCTTCTTCTTCTTCTCTTTCATTCTGTACATTGGAAGTTGTAGATGATGCTGCCGCCTTGTGATGAACAACACTGGCCAATCGATCTATACTATCTTCTACAGTCGATGGCGGTGGTGGCGGTGGCGACGTATCATTATTAGATGATGATGATGAACTGCTGCAACTACCAGATGGCTCTTCACCACGAGGTAACTTCACTAGTCGACGTGATGATGACGGCATCGTCTCTATTCTATTATTATATTCTTTTGGTTATCACAAAAGAAGTATATATTGGTGCCGTCGCCGATCGTCTCAACTCTATATCGTCGATGATTGTTGATTACTATCACTCTATGCAATCATTATATCTATTGGCAATGTAGTTGTTAATTGATAATGTAATGTATGTTTTACTTCTTGAAGATCTGCCACCAAGCTGTTGCGAGAGCCGCCTTATGTTTTTATTACTCCTCGATAATGTGAAGGCTGTCTTTCTATCTCTTTATATGAAGGAATCAATACAACTCTACGGCTTGGTTGCAATTAAGACTCACTAATATTCGTACTATTCTATATAAGATTGATGGATGTTGCTCTACAAGATGTCCTATTTACTACTAAGCTAAGACGAGATAGCATTCAAATATCAATAGGAGATAACATTCAAATGCTTTCTTATGGTGTGAGGGCCCTGAGTGTAACCGCTAAATAATTGTCGAGCGCGGGCCAATACACGGGGTAAAATAGTACGAAAGTTGCGCCTTGGTGGTACTTCGACATTTGTTACACCAAGAGGATAAGCAGTAAAATGTGAGGAATATTTTTTGGTCTGTCTGACTTCTGACAATTGTTTTTGAATGAGGTATCTTTTCTCCTATTCAAATCAAATATATTCTCCCTCCAAAATGGTAAAGTTGGGGAGTCTTTTTTTGCTTTGAGGTCGATACATAGACCCCTAATAACTAAAGGAACCCCCTACCTAATCTGCCAAATGCAAAACAACATGGCATGCCGAATGCCGAATTTAGATGCGGAATTTTGATTCGCGACGTCGACTAAAACTCTCTGGTAAATAATTGAAGTCTTCGGCCGGAGCAGGGATGTTGAACACTTTGGCCTCCCATAATTCATTATTGTTCAACTGATACTGTTGTTTGATAGGTGACCATTATAGTCTATACACAAAACATATAATAAAATTGTGACATAAGATGGTGCACCTTAGATCTACAGCATTGATAATGTTATTATCTCCAACATCATACGCCTTCCATAATAATATTGCAAAATATACATCTACTCCCAGAGTAGGTGTACCATCATCATCCATCAAAACCTCATCAACATCTGCTGTTTGGTACAGCAACTGGGATATGGATACACCAGATGTAATGGAAATAATGGCTGGTGGGCAACGATGGGAAATGGTAGAACTTCCTGATAGTATGATGAGTACTACATTATGGGTGGGTAATTTATGTGAATTTGTAACCGACGAGACATTATCGGAGTTGTTTCAGAGTGTTAGTAGTTTGAAGTTTGTCCCTGCATGTGTTGCACGTCGTCCAAACATGGAGAGTATGCGATATGGGGTAAGTTTGTGTATTGTGTATATATGCAAAAAAAAATTACATGGTGCATGTGAATGTGGTATGTTTCTAAATCTATGATACATGTACCTTATCGTATCATAATTCACATAGTTCGTAACATTTAGATCGGAAGAAGAGATCATTACTGTACCACTTACACATATCATACCACACATCAACCAATAATTATCAACTCCTAGCACATTTATATGTAGTATCGCGATATCGCGAGTGACTCTTGAATCAGCAAAAGTGAGCTTTGCTGATTCAAATAAAAATAACAGTTTTTTTTTTTTTTTTTAATTCAAGTCGTAAAGAGAATATTATAATAAGCTAAGAGCAATAAGCTTGATCTTTATTTGATATAATAGAACAACCGTTGATAATTATAGTGGTGAGACTAGTAAGGTTACTGCTGGGTAAGTTTGTTGATTGGACTGGTTTTCTACTGTTTTATTGCAATGTTATAAAAAAGTGCACATGATATGCACTTTTCATACAATATCTAACCAGTCATCAATCTTTCATGACAAAGATCATGAGTACACCAAGTAGCTGGATACTATCCCCTACAAATGCTAAGAATCATGTGTTCTGTTGTAAGAAGTCGTTTCGTGTAGAAGATTCTGATTTGACTAAGGAGTCCAAACTATCCCTCCCAATGAATCCATATTGTTTATTTGATGAGAAGCTTGCTATGGCCCAACAAGCTCAGTCTGTCTTCGACAGAATGAGTGTCAAACGAACTCCATCGAAAGATGAATTCATTGCACAATTGAAGAAGACTCGTTTTGTTTATCAAAATGCAAAGCAGGCCTACTTGTGGGTAGAGCATGGAATGAGCAATAATAAGTGGTCTGGAGAACGAGTTTGTTTTCTCTTGTTAGCAATGGTCAACTTTCCAGAACTCCATCAGTTGGCTCGCACTAAGTTGTACGGGCAGATGAAACCCGACTTGATTGCTATCCTTGATCAGATGAAGGCCAATCCTACACGAAGTTTGAAGATACGGTTGAACGGTACTCAGTCTGAGGCCACCTCACATTGGGAGAATACTTTTAAGCCTATCATCAAGTCATTGACAGATGATATATTCAGCTCCAATGACACTCAAAGTTTATCCACTGAGAACTGGCTCTCATTTGTAGGTGGAAAGCAAGGTGGTGTAGATATAAAGGCAGAGCTTTGTATCAAGGACGTTGAGGTTGGTAGTGGTGATATTCTCCTCATTTGGCAAACGCGATTATTTATTGCTGGGGCATATACAAACATTGCTTCTATGATGGCAAGTTATGTAATAATGCTCTTCACCTATTATACACAATGTCTCTCTCCTTCAGCATTGGCTGAGGCCTTGACGAGAATTCTTACTCAAGTCAAGTCTGAGGGCGAGTCGATGGGTGCAGTGGTTGTTGTGAATGCCAATGGAAAGAGTTTCCCAAGTCACTTTGAAAGTAAGAAGAAATTAGAACTAACTGCTACAAGAATCGAGATAGCGAATATACGAGCCGAATGTGAAAAGAATGGCAAGATTGGCAAGATTGCAACAGATAAGAATGGTATATTGAAAAAGTCGTATGCGGCGAGGAAAGAATTCGAAGATTGTCCTCAGTTCAAGGCATGGGCAGAAAGATGCAAATGGCATAACTAGATTATAAATACTTCTTACTCGTCATCACTATCATCTTCTTCCTCCTCATCCTCTTCTTCTTCATCATCTTCTTCCTCTTCATTAGTAGGCTTAGCACTACATACCTTCCATTTCCCTTTCTCCTCTTCTTCTAACTTGAACTCCTCTTCTTCCAACTTGATCGCCTCCCTTAACCAATCCTCCCACTTAGGATTCTCCCAATTAGATCTTTTGTAACACCTGCGGTCATCAACAGCATTATCCTCGCCGTCTTTGTATAGTGGTGATGCATCTGAGGGGTAACCATTCCAAAACACATTCAAGAGACGTCGATAATCTACATCCAATCGTTTAAAGTCATCACTTTCTTTCGCCATCTTGACTGTTTCACACATGAATACTCTTGACACAAGAGGTACAATACCCTTCAGTTCATTTTTTCTAACCGATTGGATATGTTTATCTAATATCCGAATAACATCTTTGGTCTCTGTATTAGGAAGCATTGTACTACGCCCTTTGCTTCTTTTTTTATATTGACTAACTGCAGTCCTGATAAGCCCAACTACATCGACTTTATCTTGCTCGGCTGACGTGTTGATTGATAGATTTTGTAGTGGGAGAATCAATTCTTTGCCTTTAGATTGACTAACCATATCCCTCACCTTGGGTGCACCAAGGGACATTACTGTACCCACACTCTCGGTACCATCCTCGGTAGATTTCGTTTCATTTGGGTTTGGATTGATAATGTTGTCTTTTCCAATCATTAATTTGGCTACTCCACTTAAATCCTCCTCAGCTAACTCTTGTACCAATGCGTTCTTCTTAACTCCTTCCTTGATGGAATTAAAAAACTTGCTGGCATCAGATACCTCAATATTTTTATCACCAACTGTTACTTTCTTGGTAGTACCAACTGTACCTCCTGCGTCTTTTAATGCAACTTTGGTAATAGAAGGAATTGCCTGTAACAAATTGACAAGCTTGTTATTTAAATCCGGTGTAGTATTTGTTTGATTACTCGCTGGTTGCTGTGGAGAGTTGGTTACTCGACGCTGTTTGGTATTATTGTTCTTAACGGTGGCATCATCTTCATCATCCTCATCTTCCATATTGTCGTCATTATTATTATCTTCCTCCATATTATCTTCATTGCTTTTTCTCTTTGTATCATGTGTTGTTGTGGCATTTGAGTCGGTAGTAGTGGTATCGGTAGTATTAGTATCGGTGGCGTTGGATGTATTGCTAGTGGCTGCATTATTTTCTGAAGTAGCCCATGATGCATCTATTCTAAACCCTGAATAATAATCAATTAGTTCTTGTGCAACAGCAGCAGGTGTATTTCCATCTCGAAGAAGTTCAATAATATTATCTGGATAATCAAAGTTATGGCGTTTCTCACGTAGTTGTGCACGAACCTGTTTCTTAAAACCCATGGTATTTGTTGTTTGAGATAGATGAAGTGGAGAAGAGAATCGGGCTTATTATGCAGGTATTGTTGGCATTGCTTATTCCTCTCATAGCGAGTGCTACTTTTTGATCTCTGATACTTGCGGCGGATACCATATCGACCATCTGTCATTTTCTATTCTGTTGAATTTAAACCTCATTCATATGCCGCAGCAGCAAACATTGTTATAGTATTGCAATAAACATACCTACAAACAGAAGATATGGCTACATCAGAGACCTCCCCTATATGGTCCTTCATGGCTATATTTACCATCTTAGTTAGTTGTGGACAAGCATACACCAGGGATAAAAAAGGAGTTGGTTTACTCAAAGAAGTTATTGGATTTTTGGAAGGTAAACATAACGAGGATGGTAAGAAAGTCGGCCGTGGTATATTTGATAAGGACGACGGTTCGGTTGCCGAATTTTGGGAGGGTATACCATTAAAATTGTTTTCATCTGTATTCAACAGTATTATGAATGATTGGATTAAAATCTTTGAGTTAATGAACTTTAATGAAAAAGTCAAGAAGTATTATGAATGGGTATATCATGCTGGATTTCTTGATGGTGATGGTTGTATTAGTGGGAATTTGACGACTCGTGGCCATAAAGCCAACCTTTCTATGGCAATTGGCAAACATACCAGTTACCATCAATTACTTGTTGAATATTGGAAATTTAAATCAACAAAACGACAAGCTAAACGAACAGTTAGTAAATCCTTCCTCGCAGATAAAGTCTTCGTGGCTGCATTTGCCAATGGATTAGTGTTAAAACAAGAGCAATTCAGAACTGTTATTGATCTTGCAGGGGTAACAAAGGCTGGTGCATCCTCGAATAAAGGGCAATCAAACTCAACACTAATCAACTTATCTACAAAATTAGTACAATCAGAATTATTATCCCACCTCAATTACAGTCATGGCAATCATTATATGATTAATTACTTCCGCAAACTATTCAGTGATATGATTGAATTCGAGAAGAACCAGTATCATAATGCAATCAATGTACCATTAACATTCCTCATGTATGTTGCTGGGTTAATTGGAGCTGATGGAGGTGTTGGTTATGGCTCAGACTGTTGCCGAATTGAGATCTACCAATCATGCCTGCCATACCTACTAGCACTAGCAGAAGCAATCCATGAGGTGATGGGGTTTGATGAGCCTGTAAAAGTTCAGGAATGCACTGGTTCAATCGACAAACAATCGGCAAATAGTCGTGGTAAGTTCAGAATTGTCTTTACCAAGGAACAATCAATTCAATTGCTATTGACGGTAGGGGCACTTGACTACAACAGGAGAAGTCAACATACCGTGGCTCTAGTTGCAGCTTTAGTGGATTATATGGGAGATGCAGTACCCGAGAAGAAGAAGGTGAAGCAGTTTTTATATGATCTGTTGAGGCTAATTCGTGTCTTCTTCCCTTCCAAAGGGTGGAGGTGGACGCTTATCAATGCATTGGGACATATTATTCATGTCTTTTGGCACTTACCATGTCCTTAGGTGTATGGAGTTGAGGTTGGGGGAATGAGAGGGGATTAGATTATAATACATAATGCATAATAGAATTAGATTGTTTGCAACATTATCATCTTTACTAGCATTTACATACTAAACTGAACTAAAATTCATATAAAACTCTTACATCTCTTCAGTTTCCTCAATTGTTTCAATGTTTGGTATGTAAAACTGTGGAAGTTTTAGATATCAGCCTCGGCTAAAGCGGCAATCTTCTTCTTTAACTTCTTGATGATGCACTTCAATGCCTCGTCAAAGATTGCACGCTTCCTCTCGACAGTGAACTCGTCGTCAGCACGAGTCAAGCCTCGCTTGGCAACTTCCTTCTTCCACAGCTCGTCGACCTTATTTGGGAATGGATGGTTGAACGAGACACCTTGGTTACGACTCCTTCCCCAATAGTCATACACTCTCTGTCCAACAAACATGTCACTACAGTCTACCCAATTAACGGTTTCATTACCCCTCAATAGAGCCTCGGCTTTTGCTAATCTTAATTCCGGTGTGTTTAAGTTAGGAAGGTTGTTGAGAATGAACAGCAATCTCTTTGCAAAGTCTACAAACTGAGCAGCTTCTGTTACTAAGTATGGACAACCTTGTGCACTTGTTGATGTAATCTTAAGGTTGAAAAGAAGTTCACCGCAGTTGAGAAAGGCTTGAACAGCATTTGATTTGGTGGCATTCTTAACAGTTGTGATACCGTAGTAGTTACTCTTCTTGAGAAACTTGTCAAGATTCTTGTTCTGTACATCTAACCATTGTTTCTTCTCTAATAGAATATCATCCAACTGTTGTTGGCCAGGGAATGACGATTGTACAATGCTTGACATGATGTTCTATTGATTTGAATGCAACGTTGTAACGAATAAGCAAAAAAGAAAATGATGATTAATTAAAAAAGCCTGCAAAAAAGAAAAACAACTTTTGCTGATT
>Ga0214481_100367_pt1 | contig 23910 bp, 24 predicted proteins | sample M1_20Mar14CPVII9_4_FD_165057 | JGI IMG/M metagenome (GOLD analysis project Ga0214481, IMG submission 165057) | Marine eukaryotic communities from Monterey Bay, California, United States - M1_20Mar14CPVII9sort6BwellG10 | ecosystem: Environmental > Aquatic > Marine > Unclassified | place: USA...
GTGGTACATCTCCGCCACATGTCCGATTTTCATACTTTGTATATCCTGGTGGAACGATTGACCAGTGCTTGAAATACCAGTCGCTCCCAACCTTAGGCGGTGGGTTTTCCTCATAATTATAATCCAATTCAGTTAAGTCAAAATGGTTGCATGATGATGATTGAGCACATGGTTTAGGATTTTTACAAACCATCCCCTCTGTATGGGCGTCTTTCCCACACGTAGTACCAGCATCAAACAAGAGCTCTTTTTGTCCAGATTCCCATCTCCACAAGAATGTGCCAATTCGTGTAGCCTCGACGCAGAATGTGTCTCCTTTTCCATCAATGTCAAAACACAAAGTTGTTTGCTTTCAAAGACTTGCACTGACTATGCAGAAACAGAAGAAGATATGTCCGATACTTCAGAGTTTGTAGCACGTTTCAATTGGTATCTCAAAGAAGATGATGACAATCAAGGAGATGAAGAATGCCTATTTCTGACATATGACAAGGCTAAGGTGAGTATCTCATAGTGAAATACTTTGGCAATAGCTGTTCAAAATAATACTCACCTTGTGCTGTATACTTTCATCCTTAACTCTAGGAATACTGTGAGGATGCAGGTGGTCGTGTATGTACGAAGGCCGAGCTCGAAGATGGCTGTGCAGCATTCACTGGATGCAGCTTTGACACGTCACTTGTTTGGTCATCTTCCGAAGCAAAACCAGAAGTTTGTCCGGCTACCAGCTACTCTAGTGGTTGGGATTTTATTAGTGCATTTGATTCATTGTACAATGGTCGAGACACGACCATGTTTGAGGCAGGTAATCCCATGCAAATAGATCAAGATAAAGATGTTGAGAAAGACTTTGAAAATGTTCAATTCCCAACAGGTTTTGTTGAGGAAGTGGCCCCTAATGGGATAGCAAAGATTAAGAAAGTGAATGGCCAGTCAGTCTACTTGTATGATTATGAGAACATCTTGTCGACTACCGAGGATCTTTATTGCGATGCTAAATTAGGTCCACCATCACTACTGGCACAGGCAATTGATGCATCAATGAACTTTCTTCTTGGTCCTCGAGTCTCCATCGGATTCCTCAACTCGACAGCTGTCGCTGTCAATAGTTGTAAGGGCCCCCTTGTTTTGGTGTTTCTAATGTTGCTTCTTTTCTTCTTCTCTCTCACAATCCATCTAATAATTTATTCATAGTTGATCCACCTTTCAAGAAAGTCTTTGTTACTTCTGAAACATATACGGGAAATCTTGGTGGTGTTGCTGGCGCTGATGAAAAGTGTCAAACTCTTGCAGACAAGGCTGGACTTGGTGGAACTTACAAGGCTTGGATCTCTGATAACACCTTAAGTCCTTCCAATCGCTTTAAACGAAGTACTTCACCTTACTTCCTTGTTGATGGAACTAAGATTGCGGATGATTGGGTAGATCTGTCAGATGGAAGTATCAGCAGTCAAATTAATATCGATGAGAATGGCTTCGAATTGTTTAGCGGTCTTGTTTGGACTAACACCCTTCCAAATGGACGACCAAAGGGAAGCAGCCCTAGTGATAATTGCAATGGGTGGACTTCTGGTGACCTTGGGGTCGGCAAAATTGGAGCGTATGGATCAGTCGCCCGTCAAGATAGTAAATGGTCAGACTTGGATAGGGGTTCGTGTTTAGGTCCAAGTCGCCTTTACTGCTTTCAACAAGTAAGTGTGTCCGTAATTTCTAATAATTTATAACCAAGGCCAACTCATTTTTCTCAATCACCAAATCAGGATGCAGACGCAGAATCTCAAGATCCTCGTTGGCTTACTTGGTACACAAATCTAACTGATAAAGACTCCATCGATTTTTACAATAGGTGGACTTCAGCATATGAGAAAATTGAGGATGACCCAGAAGGTGACCCAATCTGGCTTGGGGACTACCTGAGTATCTTGGATCCAAATCCATTTATTGTGTCACCTGCTGATGATGAAGATGATCAGAGTGTACTGGATGAATTATATTGTGTTGACGAGACAGCTTTCAGTGGATCGTTGGAAACGTGTCAAAAATCATGGCTCCATGATATAATCAACCCATACGAGGACATGTCTTGGTATACGAGCATTCCATATCCATCCAGTGATGACGTTGATTCTCCATTTAATCAAACATGTGATGATGCTGATTTCTGCAAAGTTGATTGGTTGGAGAATGCTACAAACCCATACTCTGAGAGCACAAATGGTGGCTGTTATGCATTTTATAATGATTGTCGCGAGGCTGACCCTGAAAGGTATCGGTGTAAAGGCTTTTGGGAGTACTGTAGAACTAATCTCACTGACTCTATTCCTGGCTGGAAGTATCCTCGGGAAAACTGCACAGATACTAGTACTGAAGACATTGTAACTTGTCCGGAGAAATGGCTTGATGATAAAACGAACCGATATACTGATGAACGTGAACAAAATGAGAGCTGCTACAACTTTTGGAACTATTGTAGAGAAGAACTCAATACAACATATCCTGAGTGGGAGTATCCTCGACCAACATGCAAAGATGACAATGGTATCGAAATTGAGACTTGTCTAGTGGAATGGCTTGATAATGAAACAAATCCATATGATAGTACAACTGATTCTGAGTGTTATGAGTTTTGGGGGTATTGTCGTAATCAGCTTATTCACGAATTCCCTCGGTATGTTTGGCCTCTTCCTGCAGAACCAACAGTGGATGACTTCATGCCTGGATATTGTTGCCGAGACACCCCTACGACAGATCGCGAAACTAAGTATTGGGGAGATGATGTAAGTAAACATGGCTTGTTATGTATTATCTTATCTTATTGCTTTCTTGTACCATTCTTCTTCATTTAACTTCTGATCACTCTCAATTATCAGTATACTGAAGAACGTGCAAATCGCGGCATGAAATGTAAAGATAGGGGAGAATGGCATATGGGAATGTCACCAGAGGCTTGTCATAATGGGCTAGGTGTATTCTACCGTACTGCTTGCATCACGTTACAACGCTGTATAGATGCCAGACCAAGAGAAGGAGAACCTGGATACAGAAGTACCTTTGAGGAGTGGGTGATTGAAGAAGAAATTGATATATATGACCCATACATTGAGGATCAGTGTGAAACTGCACGTGTAGCACTTGACTATGATGCAGACTATCTCAACGATCAGGAGATTTGTGAAACATTCAATGAGTTATTATGTGATGAGTTCTTTGGTGATTTGCAGTACCTTGCTGATGAAGCCGGAGACGGCCCGACTGAGTTTGATCAAGTGAAATACAAGTCAATTGAGTAAGAGAACAAATTTATACTTTGCAACGATGTTCGACGATTGTCTCACTCATGTTCCTCTTTTATACACCACAAGGTACCCCAAGGATAAAGCTTTATTCTTCAAGAAACTTCCAAAAGAGATCGGTCTTAAGTCTGTTTCTGCAGAAACGGCTGAGGCCCGAGATGGTACAATAGATGCTTTAGAAAAGGCAAAGAAAACTTTATTGTTTTTAAAGACCACTGCTATGGAAGCAATAAACAAGTACGCTGATAAGGCTGATGCCCAACTGGTTCCTGCCGAAACTAAATGCAAGGCTCTCGAAGCAAAAGCGACGGCAGCTGCGGAAGCATTCGAAGTTACGAGAAGTGTCTGTGACGGGGCATGCGATGTTCTACCTTTGGGAGGAACTAATCCAGCATGTTTCCCTTGCCGGATAAAGCAATCAATTGCGAGAAAAGTGAAAATGTCAATTACAGCAAACTTTATAGCTTGCGACGTAGGGCTTAACTTTTTTGAGGGGGTTGCAGTCCTTATCAAAGCAGGATTGTGGGCGTTCCATTATGCAATCAAAGTGGGGTGAGTTCCGTATATCTTTCTCAGAACTACACTCTTAACCAACTCACCTCTTATCTTATAATCTTTTATAGTTACGATGCTGTTGATACTGCACTCTTTGCTATCCAAATAAAAGAAAGCAATTACTTACGAGAGTACGATTATGTCGAGGCAACATATGATAATGTTATAAGCCAATTCGAGTGGTGAGTTTAGATTTATGAATCATACAATATTTAACTTCCTCTAATCATTTTTCTTGTAGGGTTCATGGTGCACTCGGTGTAATGACCAATAATCAGATACGTCAACACACCCAAATGCGGGCAGAATTGCAAAGCCGTCATCAAGACATGACGAACGATATCAATCAATGTAAGTGATCTCACACTATTTGACATTATTTTGTTTGGTACCTATGAATATTTGACAATGTCAACCTTTTCTCCTTTTAGATACAACTTGCATGTCAAACTATCTTGGGATTCAGATCTTTAAAGCTTTTGGAGGAAAGACAAGTTCACTTAGCCCTTTGTGTAAAAGGATATTAGGTGTTGGAGAAGGAAACAATGCACAGTCATCGCCACTCTTCTCTCTAGACGTCGAATGGACAGACGAGTCATTCATTGGTCAAATTGTGGATATGCAAGAGTCATTTAGTAGAATCGGCTCAAAGAATGAGGCTGGTGATATTCTAGACGAGATGGAAGTCATTAAGACAGCCATTGTTGACATCCAAACAGCGCTTGGAATAACCCCCAAGTCTGACACCAAATCTAAAAAGTCCAAGAAGGCAAAAGGAGCCAAGGATGATCTGTTTACTCGAAATCTATTAGAAAGTGAGCACAGTGATGAAGTTTCGGGTAAAGATGAAGCGAGGATGATTGCTGAGAGCATAAACGAGAAGCTAAGTTCTATAAAGGAGGACACTGGAGCAGTTCAGGAGATCAAGACGGCCACTCTTACTATGACTGATGAAATCAAGTCAGTGGAGCTCAAAGTTGAGAAGATTGAAAACAAGGTTGAGTTCATTGAAGGTAAGGTTCAGTCAATGGAGAGTAAAGTTCATTCGATTGGAGATAAAGTTGACAATATGGAGAAGACAATGAATGATATCAAGGATATGTTATCTCAGTTGACGACAAAAGAGACGCAGTAGTTTTAGATTATCAATTGCCAGGTTTACAGTGTATAGTATCATGTAAAGTAAGTAAATCTTGTACAGTTGCAACCCCGGTTGAATGTATCTTAGTACAACCTCTACTAGATAGAGTGTGTATTATAGGAAAGCAAGGCTCTTATATTCTTTACCAGGCAACCTGAAAAGATTTGAATACAGTATCTTAACATCTTACTTCAGCTCCATACCCATCGTATTATACATCTGTTCCCGCTTATGAATTTGAAGTACGGAATGAATGATGGATATTTTTCTCTGCCCTTCACATCGCATCCAAAGTTCGTCAGCCTTCACCATTCTCTCGTCTCACAGAAACTGACTTTCTGTATATTTAAAGTAACCTTATTGCGATGAATTAGCTAAAACATCAGCCCAATAATGGTTGTCTACCACGACAAAGTAGCTACGATGTCAGCCTGATGGAAGCCAGTAAACTAACGTGGTCACTAGCCAGCGAGCTCGTTTATGAGTACCTAGATGATATAGATATACACGGAGGTATATATAAACCAATCTTAACAAGTCTAATCAAACGATTAATCTCTTTATTCTTTATTCTAAACAATTATAAGCACAACAAAAGCAGTGCGTATATCTTTTACAAACAGATGGCCTTTTAAACAGATGGCCAACAAGAAACAGATCTTTCTTCATAATCGGGACTCCTTCTATTCGTCATAATGCGTTTCTGTGACACTCCCCAACCATTATGATGCTTATTCATCACAGTTCTCCTCTACAATTGGTGGGCTGTCAATGACTTCGTCACGAGGTCCCTTAATCCCTGGTCGGATTTCATTGCAAGCGCGCCTGCGATCGTAGTCAATGGGTGGCAAGTCCATCAGGTCAGATGTTGATACTCGGTGGAAGTTGTCCTTGTCACCAAACATTAATCCTTCGATGATATCACGTGTTGTGTAGCGGTAGATATCGAGATATGCAATGAGATGTGGATGCATGAGGATAGTGTAATCATTCTCTTTACGGCCGTGTGGATGGTTCACGTCAGTTGTAGTCCAACTTGGGATGCTCCATGGTACGTCCAGGATGATGGTCAGTGCCTTGATCATGTCATGTACTGCCGCATTTTGTATGATGCGTAAGTTCAGTTTCCTCATGACGCCTTGGGACACTTCACCTTGTATAGCACGTACAGTTTCTAGGCGATGGTGCTCAGCCAAGAGGTTGACTTGTACGTAAGACTTCTCATGCTTTTGAACAAAACGTGACTAACGCGTCAACATTCCATCATCCATCAGTGGAGGTGTGACCATATTGTCTCCCCAGTAGATCGCGTAGTTTGATCCTGAACCGAAGTGTTGATGCGTGAGGCGCATGATATGGTAGGAAAAACCTGGCATCTTGGAAAGGTCTTCTTGGCACTCGAGGGTCTCGTTGTCAACATCATTAACCGTAGTCCGCTTAGGCGGGAGCAGTTTACCCGTGTTAGGTGTATGGAACGGCCTTAGTATTTGTGGCAAATGGATGGGGGTAGCATATATGAAGGTTATTAACAGATAACAAACATAATCTCTACTAGGAGTATTTAACACTATGGCAAGCTAGCTAAAGTAAATACCGACTTGCCTACACGGCTGTACAAAGGTCCTAATCCTGGAGCAGTGTCAGAAGTTAGACAAATTCAACAACCATTGAACTTTCTTTTCTGTACAGATCTCTCGTATGTTTTGTATGCAGGAATCATGGGTTTTGGTTTGACTTTGGAATCGTTCTTCCACTTGATCTCGTTATATGATACGCTTGTCACATAGTAAAGAAAGATTGCCCAGGTCATTTTGACATCCGCCATGGCCATATGCCAGGAGTTGACACAATTATCGTCTTTCGTTGGGTGTACAACACCATAGAGTTCCACAAGGTTAACACCAAGAGTTCTTGTTTTATATTTTTCACAAGCACTTGTGGGTAGATACTTATTTCAATAGTTTAACATCACAAGTGTCACACTTCGGAGCATCACCCCACTGAACTTGTTGCTCTTTGTTGAGATTCCTTTTAAAGATTGGGTCTTCGTGTTTCATATTATGCGCAATGACAAAGCCATTTTTGGGAGTTGTTTGACAATCGCAATAAACTCATCAAAAACAAGGTGAGAGTCAACACCATATTCAACCGCAAGTTCAGTTGTAATACCATGAACAGCAGTAGCCTTCTGTGCAATCTTGTCATACCCATGGGGCTTAAGCAGATACTGCTTCGATTCAAGGCATTTCATATCACGATCAAATACCATCAATGCAATTTGCTCGACAATGCGACCATTACAAGGACCGCCGTCCTTCCAATCATGTGTTTCTACATCAACGACGATGTACTTAATATTGGTTGGAAGATCTCTAGATGGCATAATGTCATCCCATTTATTACCATCACGCAGCCACTTCTCACGTTTTGTAACGGCAGTGGTTAACTTCATCTCAGATTTAAATGTATTAAGTGAACGTGGTAACCTGGTTGCACTGAATGGGAGTTTATACGGCAACAATGTGTCAGCAGCTTTTCTCTCACCGTCGACTAGATTTTGTTCGTCATCATCACCGCTTGGGGATTGAGTAATCAATTTACCTTTCTCCAAAGGGTCTTTAGTCAAATCAACAACAGCATCTGATGTCTTATTCAAATTGATGTAATCACCTACAAAGATGATATCACCATCCAGTGATTTGTTAGGGTTAGGTGAAAGGGAATTTTCTTCAGTAGGAGAACTCATGTTGTTTGCTTTGCAATCAATAACAACACACCTCTACACACTATATTGTCGTTTGCTTTGCGTTTGCAATTAATATGATGCACTAGGTAATTGTGGTCTCAAAATAATAGATGATTCAAAGTGATATACCTTGTTGCTATTGTTGTTGACCCTTGCAAATTATTTATGACGAAGAGCGAGCATTGTATTATTATTATTGATACATGCTAGGGCTGATAACGGTAGGGCTGATCACATGTAGGGCTCTTCAATTGCGGTAACAGCCAGTTGCTTATGTTATTACAAAAGGCTGTATATCATCTTGATGAGCCCGAAGAGCCCCACCCAACGCCAAGGGTTATATTATGTTATTATTATTATTTTATTGTCATAACGGTAGGGCTGATCACATGTAGGGCTCTTCAATTGCGGTAACAGCCAGTTGTTATGTTATTGCAAAAGGCTGTATATCATCTTGAGGAGCCCTGATGAGCCCCACCCAACGCCATATATGAAGAGAGAGCATTGGTATTAATACCATGATATATGGCTGATCACATCATAGCTCCCCCTGATCTTTTTTTTATTTTGTTGGCGGTATCTTGTCCCATCCGTTCTAATCGCCAATTTTCACTATTCATTCTTAAATGCCACGGAGAAGGAGGAGGACAATAAAAAGCTGTTGGAGTTACCTAGGGTAAACTGATCTCGAGAGTTAACTGTTGAACAAGTGATGGACATCGTACCACAATCGGACAAGCTTTGTGAGCTATTTGAATACCAACGAGAACACTACATGAATAAGAATACAAAGAAGAAGTAAAACACACAATGAATAGAACAACAACAACAATATCAACAACATATACAAACAACAACAACAACAACAACAGCAACAGCAACAACAACAACAACAACAACAACAAACAATTACACTATATACAAACATAATAGAACACAGCAAACGAACCAACGACGACGTATAGACTTAAATATACATTAGATAGAGCATTGGATAGCAATTAGACGACTGTAGAGATAGAATAACATGTACAAATAGAGCGACACATATCACATGTCATTTTTGCCTACCTACTACTTTAAATTGTACGTAGTTTACAAACCATATCTCTAAAGTTGGACGACGCTATATATCTGACATCGCAAGAAGATGTAGAATATGCTAGCTATCTTTAGATTCGTCATACGATGTCTAGTTATAAAGTTATGACCTCGCCTATTTCACTAAGTAACCCACTAACAAAATGGGCACTCGAAATTTTCTTAGCAAAATTGCAATTTTACGCCGAGTATTTAAGTTAAACGAAAGGAATATTGATGTAGTTGTTCATTGATGTTGAGAGCCATAAATTGATCCTACAAAGTTTAAAATTAAAATTACTCAATGAATTCTTTGTCATCCGTGACACCACTGGCATATTTGAGATCGCAAGAAGACGTAGATAACGATAGTGCTATTGGTGTTACCGATAACATGCAATGAAGAATTTTGCTTTTTACTAAGGTCGGTGCGTAGAAAAAAGTTTCTACGTAAAAATGAAGAAATCACGAGATCGCCGGGGCGTAAATTTCTACTTCCTAAAAAATAATTGAAGGTGCACCGTCTTTTAAGTAACAGCTACTTTAGGCCACACAATCATACAACTTAACCGCAAATAAAACACATGATGGATGAATATTTCAACGAAGAAGATTTAATCAACGATTACATTAATGATGTAGAAGAAGAACCACCCTACGATGATGAATATGACATGGGAGAACCAACTTCCACCAATAATAACAATAATAATGTTATTAGTACAGTGGGTGGCAACGCAATGGCAGATAAACATGTGAAAGGTGGTGATATTGCCGATAAGAATAATAATTTTGGTACTAACAATCTCAACCTTGGTAATAATTTAACACAACCCAATGTTAACAATGTTGAAGAAGGTATACCACAATCTATATCAACTTCAAATTCACCAGGTACTAAATCACAATCATCACGTGTAACAACTTCACCATACCCTAACAATACTGACAGTGATTTGTATGGTATGGAACGTTACACAGGATTATCATCATGGCGTACTTCTAACAACAAAGGTGTAAAAGATAAAGGTGGTGCAACTACCATGGAGGCTACTTCTTTTAAAAAAGTTAATCCAAATAACAATACTACTGCAGGTGGTAAAGGTGTAGAAAGTGATGATGATTTGTCAATTGATAGTGATGATTTAGATCAGGGTCGTAAACGTGTTGCCGATAATCCTTCCAACAATAACGGAGGTGGAAGGTATGGATTAAGTGGCAAGGGCGGTGAGGCACAATTGGTACGTTATCGTGAGAAGGCTGAATTAGTTATCTTGGGACGTTCATGGGGTAGTGTTAGTAAAAATATTAATGTTGGAGAAAAGGAGGATGGTAGATGTTACTACACTAATCAAACATTACCAAAGTTGGGTGAGGATTCTATGCCTATAACATTATTGGATGGTACTATTACCTTTGTGAAACGTAATGCTAGGTATAATAATGTTGCTACTTCCTCATCTAATAATGATGAGAATGGTATGGATTTAGAAGAAGGAGAGAAGAAAGAAGAAAAGAAGAAGAAAGATGAGGGGTGTTTGCTAGGCGTGCCTATTAGTGAATTAGTCCGTCGTGCTGATATATTACAAAAGAGGGCTATATTACGTAAGGTGGAACGGGAGGCACGATATGGTAAGATTGTTGCCAATACTGATAATGATGCAGACGAGAATGGGGCTAATAACGATGAAGATGATAACGAGGATAAAGATGAGACAATGGAAGATGCCAACAAGGAAGAAAAAGAGTCTGACAAACAACCATCACCAACACCCATAAAAAAGAAGAAGAAGAAGGTATCATTCAAACAAGAAACTCAAATCCTAAATAAGAAACGTCAAGAACATAAACAGGCATTACAGCAACAACGGTTATGGGTTGACAAACATGCTCCGACGTCTATATCACATTTGTTGTCAGATGAACGTACCAATCGTGAAGTATTACGAACATTAAGGGGATGGGATCCATATGTTTTTAAGAAGGATGCACCGATGCGGCCTACACCTGCTTGGACATCTAATAAGTATGGTGCTGATAAGGATGGTGGTGATAAGAATAAACCATGGGAAAGTAAGAAGAAGAAGAAACAAGACAAAGATGGTGATGATGGTGACAATAATACGAATACCCGTGCAGATGTTCGTCCTGATGAGAATAATCGTGTTATCCTCCTCTCGGGTCCACCAGGTGTGGGTAAGTCAACCTTGGCACATATTGTCTGTAAGCATGCAGGATACCGTCCTATTGAAGTGAATGCCAGTGATGAAAGGTCAAAGGATGCATTGACGGAACGTGTCACACGTGCTATGGAAAGTACAACACTTGATCTTGGTAATATGGGTGGTGATAATGAACGTGGTGGTGGAGAACGGAAGATAAGTAGTAGTATTCGAAAGGGCGGTAAACCAAATTGTATAATCTTGGATGAGATTGATGGTGCCGATGCCAAGGCATCAATAGCGGCACTTGTCGATATTATCCGTGCTGATATCCCTCCATCGGGTGCTGGTACAGGAGGGAAGGGGAAGAAGGCTAAGGGTACAACTTACCTCCGTCGTCCAATCATTTTGATTTGCAATCACAAGTATGCACCGGCTTTGCGTCCAATCTTGCCATATGCACGTCAGTTTGATGTACAACCACCTAATCCTGAACGGTTAACTGGTCGGTTACGTGCCGTGTTAGCAGCCGAACACATGTCCGTGGTAGCTGGTGGTATGTTGTTACATCGTTTAGTTGCAGCCACGGGAGGTGATGTACGTAGTTGTCTCTATGCTTTACAGTTTGCCAGTGCTAGGGCACGTGAGTTGGCAGTTAAGAAACGTGAACGTGAGGGTATACAAACAGGAGATGGTGATACTGCCATCATGGTGGATATATCATCAACATTAATGGCTGCACTGGGAGATAATGGCAATGGTATGAAAGATATGCAAAGTGATGTAACAAGTACGGTTGCAACTGTATTTCGTAAGGCAAAGGCAAATCAGAATAAACGTCAAAAGACATCAAAGGGGTCCAAGTCGTCTTCAACGTCAAAGGGTGTTGATGTTGTTCTCAAGGCCGTGGATCACTTTGGTGATAATTCCAAAACGTTGGATTGTCTTTTCATGAATGTTAACCGTGTGTCATATGTCGATCCTACACTTGACCGATGCTGCTCTGCCTTTGAATGGCTGTCGGGAGCAGACACACTCCGCTCTCACAAGTCAAATGTTGCAATGAACAATAGTGCTGAACATCATGTGATGCAAAAGTCTTACATCCCATCAGCTGCGGCGGCGATTCATTTACTGTGTTGCATCGAGACACGTCCGGATTTGACATTCTCGACAAGACCATTATCGGATTGTCATTATCAGAATCAGGCAAACGTTTCATTGGTGCATAGATTCGTTGAGGGGTTAACTCCACGATCTAGACGAGGAGTAGGTGGTGGAACTGATACAATTGTAGCCGATGTCATTCCGTATGGCCTATGGTTACTCTCTGCTGGTGACGGCAAACATGCCTTGTCAAGACCAGTGTCATCCGTGGATATACTCAGTGCCGAGGAGAAGCTTGCATTTAGTGCACATGTGGCTACTCTTCGTGCACTAGGACTGACCTATGTCAAGGACCAAGCGGCTGCCTTTGATTCATATTCCCCAACTGAATCCGCAGAAAATGTTCGATTGGAACCAGAGATTGACAAACTTGTCAAATATGAAGAAATGAACGAACATTGTGGCCGACGGGACATCCCTCCTCTTCTTAAGGAATTGCTAGCACATGGAGCATCAGTTGCTGCAATGAGGGAACGTGAGAGTCAAGCACAGATTGCACAACAAGAGGCTATAGTAATGTGGGGAGAGAAAACGAAGCAAAAGCCACAGGTCGAGGAGGATGTTGCTTTACCGAAACAACAAGTTGCAGAAAAGCTACCAAGTACCACACCCAAGAAACAACCTGCAAAAGCTGGGTCTAATACTTCGGCAGCTAAGAATTTCTTGGGCTTCCGAGCAGCCAAGGCAAAGGAGGCTAAGAGTGCTGCTCGAGCTGCCAGGGTTGGATTTGATCGAACGAAGAAGGTCAAGCTTTCCAACTCGGGTAGTGGAGTTGAGATAACCAAGGTTATTCGATTCAAGTATCAAAAGGGATTTACACAAGCTGTTCGTGCTCCTTGTCAACTAGAGGATTTGCTTTGAGAGTTTGAGAAAGATAAGTATTGAGGAGGTCGCATTCTCTCAGTTCTTTTTTTACAAAGAAGTTTGCTTTAGATTGACTTGCAAATTAATGAGCCGTGCCTCTCAAAGAAGCCCCATACGTCTCACATCTAGTTTAATTAAGCAACGTCTGCTCCTCTCATCATCAATTGAGATAACATATCTTTTATTTCTTCCATTGTCTTTTCCATCCTATCAACCTTGCCTTCAATTGACTCAATTTTGCCCTCCATTGCACCTACCTTACTCTCAATTACCCTGCCCTGGCTTTCCGCAGATTCAACTTTACTCTCTACCAACTTGACTTGGTTCTTCATATCATCAAACTTATCGTTCACCACTTCCTCAACAGCAAGAAGATTGCGAGTAAAGAGATCTTCTTCAGATACCTCGGGCTTTGCTTGTTTGGCCTTCTTGGACTTCTTTGATTTGGAATCATTCTCCCTAGGCTGCCCGGGGTCCATATCGAGCTTCACAGCAATAACATCTACTGTACCCTGCAGGGCAATCATTCGATCTCTTAGTGCCGAAACAATACTATTCATATCAACTTGCTTGTTCATAATCTCAACCTCTTTCACCATAATTTTCTCCTCATTTTCAATAATTGTCTCCTGTTTGCCAACAAATGATTCAGATGTGAATTCAACATTAAGCGAGAAGGGTCCTTCTTCTAGGCGACGACCAGAAACACCTAATATATTTTGACAAGTAGAACTTAGTTGTCCTGTTATTGTTCCTGGTAGTGCATTATAGATTTGAATTCCAAGGAAGCTGGACATACAATTTGTCTACCAAAGGTTGATTGATTGTGTTAGGGCTTCATAAAGTGTATGAAATGACAAAAGTACAGCATCATAGACTTACGTATCCATTTACATCATTGGTAATGTCCTGATGTCTGTTTTGCAACTCTTCACGCATTTGTGTATGTTGCTTTATAGTGTTATTTGTCATTACACCAAGAGCATCGTGGATCCTACAAGCAGTGGAGTTCATTGTGAGACGAGACGAACAATTGAATAACAAGTGTAGGAAGAACATCAAACTCACCATCTAAATTGACCCTTTGTATTATCGTAAATTGCTTTCGTATAATCACGTACTTCTACACTTCCAGTTTCTTTGATAGACCACTCGAAAATGACATTATCCAAGACTTCATGTCTGGAGAGATTGTTTGTTAGGTTGATATTTAGAGTTTCGACAACAACAAAAGAAGGAAGAACTTACGCTACTTTGATTGACCAATGGGCCAGCCACAAGTAATTCTTTTGTGTATTTGACAACAAACTTGTAACGTGCTTCTTTGACTCACATGCAAGAAGTTTTGTTTTTAGTACAAACGTTGACTTGATACTCAATTTGTGCTTCATCATACAAGCGTTGTACTTGAAGTTGGTTTTAACGGCACCTTTTACGATTCCTATTCCTGCAGCGACCTTACCAAATGTGAATCCGCCTACATTGAGCAGCCCATCACAAACATTCTTACTGAGTTCTTTTGTATTTAAGCTTGTTTCATAAGCAACTTTTTGTGAATGACACCCAACAGCTGCAGCTTTCAATTTAGCATCCTCCATAGCAATATACTTGTCTATTGCATCCTTAGCACTGCCCCTGGCAAAACCCAGTGCCTTCCTTGCTACTTCTTCAGCAGTAGATCCTTCTGAATCTTCCACATCTACATCTGCATCGTTGATTGGTATCTCCTTCGGCAACTCCTGAAAGAAGAGAGGTTTATCCTTGGGATACCTATAGTGTTGTTACAAGTTAGTCATAGGACAGGATCACAAAGAAATACACTGACATAAACATCTATTGCTCACTTACACAATCTCATTGTACTTTACTTGCTCAAACTGTACCGGACCATTACTTGCAAGATCTTGTAGGAACTGCACATCTTCAAAAAACTCATCACAGAGTAACGCGTCAAACGTCTCACAAACCTCATAATCATTGTAGTAATCTGCATCATAGTCAAGTGCTTCACGCGCTCGTTCACACTGCTCCTGATCACTAGGGTCATAAATTTCAACTCCTTCTGCTAGTGCCCACTCTTCGAATGATGGATTATATCCATCTTCTTCCTCGCGAGGTCTGGCATCTATACATTGTTGTAACGTAACGCAAGCAGTTCGAAAGAATTGTCCTCCACCATTGTGACAAGCCTCAGCAGACATACCCATGTACCAAAAACCCCTGTTGTTACATTTCATTCCAGCTTCAGAGCGAGCTGCAGTGTACTATTGTGAGAGATATTAGAGATTTGTGAAAGTTGTAAGATGATTATGTATGCGTGACCATGACGCGAATAGAGCTAAACTATCAAGATGCTTTTACTTACATGATATCCCCAAAATTTAGTGGTACGATCTTCTGTGGGTATGTCTAAGCAACAATAACCAGGCAATAAGTCATCTACTGTTGGTTCCGCAGGGAGAGGCCAAACATAACGTTCATGCTTGGTTAATAGTTCTAGGCGACAAAAGTCCCAAAACTCATAACATTCGGGATTTGTTGTACTATCATATGGATTTGTTTCATTATCAAGCCAGGCGATTTGACAAGTCTCAATTTCAATACCATTATCATCATTACAAGTCGGTCGAGGATACTCCCACTCTGGATAAATTTCATCTAACTCATTGCGGCAGTAGTTCCAGAAATTGTAGCAGCTCTCATTTTGTTCACGTTTATCAGTGTATGGGTTCACCGTGTTATTGAGCCACTCCATTGGACAAGTAACAATATCTTCAGTAGGTGATATACTAGTATCTCTACAGTTTTCTCGAGGATACTTCCAGCCTGGGTTGCGGCTATCTTGCTCAGTCCTACAGTAACCCCAAAAGACTTTGCATTGGTAACGACTTGGTTCATATCCACGACAGTAATCATAAAATGCATGGCATCCAGCATTCGTATCTTCAGAGAAGAGATTTAGATCATTTTCTAACCAATCCTCATCACAGAAACTAACCTCACATGTTTCATTATATGGAGCAACCTCGCTTGATGGATACGGAATACTTGTATACCAAGTCATGTCCGAATATGGGTTGGTTTTATCATCAAACCAAGCTCTTAGACAAAACTGCAAGGTTTGATCATCACCCGAAATACTCTTGTCAATACAATATATTTCATTCATGCTTCTGACTGTATCATTAAAAGTTTGTACTTGAGATAGGATGAAGGGGTCTTCATCTTGGATACTCAAGTAGCCTTCCATCCAAATGGGATCGCCTTCTGGATCCTCAATCTCGAGATATGCATCTGTCCATTTATTGAAGGATATAATACTATTGGTATTATTCTGGTTTGTATACCAAGTGAGCCAACGAGGTTCAGGAATAGTCTCATCAGGATCAACTGTGAATTAATGTATTGATTAAATTGTAAGAGAAGTGACAAAAAACACAATACATATACAATACAACAAACTCTAACTCACACTCATTCACATCGTTGGCAGTAGAGGTGAGAAACCCAATAGATACACCTGGACCTAAGAGGAATTCCATACTAGCATCACATGCCTCGGCCAATACCGAAGGTGGTCCTTGAGATGCACCACAGAATAGATCTTCTGGTTTATTTGAAAGGACAGCGTACTCGTAGGTGTTGTCAGGGTTGATCGTTCTTATTCCGCTTGTGGGGTCTATAATCCAATTGTAAGCTGCTGGGAATTGAGTATTCGATTGATCATCAGCCCATGCAACTTCGCCGTTGCCAACGCCCTGACTCCATTGACAACCAGAGTTAGCTGCACAATTATTTTCAAACTCAGCTGATGTACACAGTCTTCCGCCATACTTTTTACAATATGCCACAGCTTCGTCAAATGTGCCCGACTTGCACTGGTCGGCTTCTGGAATTTGGTCACTTTCTAAACTTAGACGATACGGACACCAACTTGGTGGGATTGGTGATAAATCACTTGGAGCCTTTGCCCAAGGATCAGTTTTACTTGTATCAGAGCAGCAAGCAATAGGATGAACTTCATCATTTGAAGCAAGAGTTGGAGTCTTGTCAGGGTTAGTGCATCCATTTTGATTATAACGAATGCATCGCAACCAATGAACCTTGTCAGAAGCAAGATCGATAGGTTGACTCTGATCTATACGCATAGGATTCATACTTTTCACCAAAGTAAAAGAATCCATTGTAAGAGTATAGTCGGCCCAATCTACGCTACCAAATTGATACCAAGCAACCTCATGATCATTTTCGTCTTTCAATGTCACTATACTATTCGACAACCTAGGTGTTTGAGCAGACAATATGCGAATCTCTTTAATTCTTGCGTTTGTGCCAAGATCTACCTCCCACCAGGGTTCTGGATGGAATAACACAAGATAGAGGGTATTTAGAATACTTTTGCTGTAACTAATGTCATCACAAATGTAATCAATACTTACTTGATGACCAAGTAGTCCATGATGATGTACTAAAATCCCCATCTACTGCTCTTCCTGCTTCATTAGCTTCATTACTGTTTTGTGTACTAGATTGTGTTGCCGGCTTTCCCTCAGCAATATTTACTCCACTCATATCAAAGACTTCAATTTCTCTTAAATGTAAAAAGTCAGAACTTGTCAACTCGATTCGTACTTTACGAATGTACACAGGTGCTGCATTATAAAGTAATTCAAAAGCGTTTGTGAAATCATTACACGTTTCTTGATATGTGGCAGGACAAGTCATGGGTTCAGTTTCAGTAGATGACCAAACATTTGCTGTATCAAAGCTGCAGCCCATGAAGGAAGCACAGCTATCTTCCAGCTCGCTTCTGGTGCATAATCTACCACCGGCATCTGCACAGTATTCCTACAAGAGAAAGTACAATATAGAACGAAAGAAGAGTGTGTAAGATGATACATTTGTGGTGTTAAACATCAAATTGGCACACATAGATATAAACATACCTCTGCTTGAGCAAATGGCAAAAATGGACAAACATCCTCCTCTTCGTCTTGTTACATATGCGTTGGTTATAGGAAGTGTACCCATCAACTACAGGCGGTGTAGATGGTAATACCAAATCGTTCGGAAGGGCAGGTACGCCATTTATGGTGAAATCACCAGCTTCCAGTGTACCCGAAGAAACTGCTATCCCAACAAAGAAGGTACTTGAAGTAGTGAAACCCGAATTAGCGAACCACCCACCCCATCCTAGGTCATCCCATTCAATACCATCAGTACTAGTAAATACCAGAAAGGTGTTGGGATTAGATGACGTAGATCCAAAGGTAATTCGTAACCAAACTTCTCCTTCTATTACATCTGTTTCTCTGGGATTATTATCAGGAGTTCCTTGGGTTGATCCACCCACGTCATTACGTCTTAACCTTCGTACACGCTTATCTCCACAATAAACTATAGAAAAGTGACGTGCTCCAACTTCTAAACTCTGACGAATCATTAATCCAGCACAGTGATCACTTGTAGTGCCAGTATAATCTGTAAGACGAAGTCTCATATCAATATCGCCAGTAGTTTGGGCTTGGGAATAATAGAAAAAATCGTTTGTACCAGAAATTTGCGCAATAGATGGAGGGACGACGGATTGTACTGTGTACGTTCCGGATGGAGGCAAATAAGTAGCAAATCCAGTATTGAATGGTGACATTTGAACGGGTGGATCAAGGACAGGAAGGGGAGGGAGGGCAACATCACCTGTCCACTTTTGTTCCCATGCATAAGGACAATCATTATCAAGTGAAGCACTAATTGCAATTGGTGACTTATACCAAATTTCCTCATCACCAGTGGGCTCATCATCACGACAGCAACGAACCGGACGCCTCTCGTTTAGCGGCGTGTTAGTAAACGTTGGAAGTCGTACAACTCTCCTAACAGTCAAACGTTGAAAGTCGTAGAACTCTCCTATGGCAGCCACCTTGAGTTTGGTATGTGTATCAACATATGAGCCAACCTGATCAACTGATAGTTGAAAAGAATCCATGTTTGGTTCAGTACAAGTGTCCTCACCACATGCAGTGTGTAGTTCGGAAAGAAGAGCAATGCAAGATGTTTCTGACATGTTCTGATCTGCCTCATCTGCCCTATCATTGATGCTCTGCATCTTTTCAGGAAATTGATTTCTCAAACCAAACATGTCAATTTCTGACATGTAATCTACATTAAGGTCACCATAATCGTCCACGTCAGGATCACCTTGAACCTACACGTATTGAGATGGGAACAGTTGCTAGTGAGATAAGATATGTAGGAAAAGGTAATGTTTGATCAAAGGAGACAACTCACGAATCCTCCTAAGAACATTACAGATGTATCATACCAAGAAAGATCTCTTGCATAATCGACAAGTCGTTGGCAGTTACACTGGTAGTCATCTGATTGACACTTCTCACGACATTGAGGAGCAACTTCTTCTAGTCGTCGTTGACCACGAATTCCCCTCTTTGCCTTCAACTGCTCAACGACTTTAAGCTTTGGTAACTTTGGTTTCTTAAACTTGTCATCCATTGAGAAGTTCGGGAGGGTGCCTTGAGCACTAGACATCTTCTGAGTACTACTCCTACTACGACTCGATCCTGGAATGAGTTTTCTTTCAACACCTTCCATGACGTTTACGTAATGCTCCATTTCATCAATGCCATCATCGTTCAAGTGGAGGAGGTCTAAAAGCTCTTCTGGGGGCACTTCTTCACTAAGGAAGGCTTGTAGTTTGCGTTCATGCAGTTGACCCTCCCCATCATTTGTCACTGACAAGTCAAGAGCGTACTCCTCTCCTTCATCTGCACTTGACGCAATCTTCGCCGCTGCCTGTGTATTATCAAAGTACATGGACAACGCGGCAGCAGCTTCAGCCACATTGCCATTTAGAATGATATTCTTCAGGGCCTTTGCTTCATCAACTCGATGCTGAAGAAAATCTACAATTCGAGGAATTATTGCTAGATGATTTACATCACCTTCAATGGAGCCACGAAGCTGCTGACGACGGAACTCTTCTAACTCTTTCATTTCACTACTACTTAGACCTTTCTCAACCAATGCCATGTCAGAACTCTTTACGCTACTTTCAGTGGGCCATAACTGTGCTTCATCACTGGCCTTATCACCAAGTTCTTCTTGCTCGTATTCCTGCATCAAGGCAATCATCATCTCATACTCATCATCTTTCAAATCATCATAGAGACCATCATGCAAGAGATGGTCCTCAAACTTTTCGACAGCAGGCATCAAATCACTTCGTGTGTCATGTCCATCAGGTGCCTGTGATGTGCACATGGAGACGAGATTAGAGAAGTGTTAGAAGAAAATGTCAAACAGGATATACAAATGTGAATGTTTCAACCACTTACAACATTGATCAGATTCTGTCCCTCAGAGTTCATCACAAACCTATCTTTTAAATCGTCATCTGGGTCATGTTCACCACTTTCCCCAATAAGATTGTTTTCTTTTGCATTCTCCCCAATCTCATGTGCATAAACAGAACTTGACGTTCCCAATGTAAGGACATTTAATAGAGTAATACTTAACATAACCAGCTGAACAAATCTCGTAAAAGACATCTGCTTGGCCTTCTTATGTTTCCTCAAAAAGTATCGGGAATATTGGCGGGAGACTATCTTATCTCGAACCCCTTGCAGAGCAAACATGGATTTTGGCATCTCATTCAATTTGAAGAAGGTGCCTAAGATAAATGCCGTCATCATAGTCAAAACTAGATACCAGGGGAGGGAGGGATTGTGTAGCTGAACTTTCACACTCTCATCCAAACCAAGTGATACAGAAGCATTATTCAGTCCGGAACGGCCAACTTCATCAGAAGAAACCTCCATTCCCACATCTTTTGAGATGTCATTCGGAGAAGGTACAGTGACGCAAACACTTGAAGTGTCAGAATCGAAGGACAACTGATCGTATCCTTTCAATCCAACATGATAGTTGGGCGAGAGAAACAAGTCATCAGACCCAGAACCAGAGGTAACTTCAGGCGTCCCAACACGATTAATACCATCCTCATAGTCTCCTTGTTGTCGTTGAGGATCGAGGCATCTTTGGGCAGAAGCTCCAGATAGTACGCTGATAGAAGTGGCTTTGTTCTTGAGGAACGAGACCTTGTCAGACCCGACACACTTGTCGGAAAACACCTTCAAAATACCAGCTTGGCCAACAATAGCCGAGTCAAGATCCAGACTGGCCAGGATATTAGGGTTAGATGCTTCCTTCAGTAGATAGTAGACAGCTCCATCCTGATACGGATTGATAGAAGAGTATGACCTGTTAGTGTAACAAACGATGGAGACACATGATGTGAGCATAACACGAAGGATGCATTGAGTTTAACCACAATAGATCAAGAACAAAATACCTAGTTCTCACCAATCTTCAGAAGCCTCGCTAACTTTCATACAGGATCCATCACGGTTATCATTACTTGAGGCTAAAAGAAAATGGTTAATCCACTTGGTCAATCCTCCAAGATGCCGAACATCTCCATCCTTATCAGCAGGGAGTTTGTACCGCAAATGAACATCCGTGGGACATGTACAACTATCGTAGTTGATACTAGTGTCAGGCTTGAGTTCACCAACGTCCATATTACCAATAAATCTACAATCTTCTGTTTGTGCAGCAAAGTCATCAGAAATGGACTCAGAAACAGTAGTGGCAACTTCATCAGACTTTTCAAAGATATCTTGAACTGGGGTAGCTCCAGACAAAAAGTCGACAGCCTTACTCCCGAGGGAAGCCATAGAAAAGAAAGCAGATGACGATGGACCTCCACCCGAATGGCCCAAAGACTGGAAGAGAGTACGGACACGACCACTAATCTCGAAGGGCATCTGACCGTATCCCTTCAATTCAACAAGGTGGAATCCTGACTTGGATAGGGACAACAAGTCAGGTGTTCCAACAGGAACAATACTACTACCATCCAAGTCTTCTTCTCCTTCTTTACTATCGGGACCAAGGAGAAAGGTTTGGAAGGTAGCTCCACGCAATAAGCTGGTAGCCTTAACCTTGAGAAACGAAGCCCGAGCCATGGGGGTGTGAGGCAAGAACGAGCTGCTAATATCTTCATACTCAGAAGACACCACATCAATAGCAACTTCCCTAAAGATATCGATTGGAGGAGGAGGATCTAGAGGTAGAGAGGAAGGTGGGGTGTTACCTACTTCCACCACTGCTGCATTGAAACGTTGGGCCTAACAAAGGAGAGAGACCAGATGAGTACGGTTTATGAAGAAGAGAATATACCACCATATAGTTTTTCAAGAACAAATGTAACATACCTTGAAACTCAAGTCCAACAATTCTGCATATATGAGGAAAGCAGCAACAAAGGCAGTAATGCTACCGAACATGACGAAACTTTGACGACTCTTCTTCTGAGTTTGTACATGTACAATATTGAAAAAAGGTTAAAGATAAGAAATATTGTTAGTGAGGGATATTATTGTACTAGATACTAAGCAATCAATCTTAACTAACAAATGGCAATATATATTATAAGCATAACCACTAAACTTACGGTTGACATCAAGCTCGAAGCGGATCCATATCCAACCGGCATACTTTTCATTGATACATTCTTGTTATTATTATTATTCTTCTTTTTATTTGTTTTATTTTTATGTTGAGCGTTGTAGTTTGATGATGTTTTGGAGAGATTTATTAATACCTATTGATTATTGTAGACGAGAAAATGTTTATTATAAGTTAGTATTGGTTGATATCTGATTATATACATAGCACGTGATATCTAGTTCCTTTCACATCAAATAATTATTATTATCATTGTCATATTATACTCACATAATGGATGAATAGGCCAATAATGGCCGCAAGGACGGGGTAAGGTGGCAACCAAAAGGATGCTGATACAGAGAATAAACCAGCAAGGTCATCCCAAGAAGGGGGAGCGGGCGAGCCAATCATATGACTGTCGAGTTTGTTGTATGAAGTTGTATAAACTTTGGGAGTTGTGCGTATGCAATAGCAGGAGAGATGGGTCAGAATAATATACACATCAACTGTTGTATATGCCAATTACAATCAAATTCAAATTATAGATAACTCTCCACCGATTGCAATGAACTATAGACAAATACGCATCATTTACAGCTTCTACCACTGCGGTGTCTACCATCTGCCTAGATTGGACACAAGTTCAACATGTTTTGATGGCCAATTTACTCGATTTGGAAGCTCTATGTCTAGATATCTCACCCAAATCTTCTCCACTCTCCAAACAAATCGTTTTAATTCCATATACAGCGGGGTATCAAGCTGCACTAGAACTATTATAGCTTACCTGAGGATTAGCTTTTGTTGTATAAGTTCAAGTGATGTGATAGTGAAGTTGCAAAGCCCAAAAGATCCATGTGTCACTTCTTCAAAAATTTAGACAAGTCCGAGCAGAACATCTTTTTTGTTCTTACATCTGCGAACCCCTCGAGTTCCAACATCACTCCACTGTTGTATCTTTCTTCTTCCTCCCTATCACAAGCTATCCTTCGTTTGTCCAACTGGTGTTGGCATGACAACTACTAAATTTACTAAGCTGAGCCCGGTAATCAGCCCTTGTATTAGGTTTAACGATGCAGATTCCATTAACAAACATATTTAATAATGATTATACTATCTCCACTAACTTGAACTCTTTACCAGCGGCCTTGGCTGACTCAAATGCAGCCTTGGAACTAACAACAGCAGATGATGGTTCCTTCAATGACTTAAGACGTTCGGCAAAATCCTTAAAGTCTGATGCCTTTGTGTTCAACACCTCATCACGGAACCTTTGACGTTGCTCTGGACTTTCACGAGTAAGCCACCGCTTGAACTGTAGAGATCCCTTCTGATCAGGACTCAGAGCACCGTCCATGTCTCCAATGGCACCAA
>Ga0214481_100372_pt1 | contig 23572 bp, 24 predicted proteins | sample M1_20Mar14CPVII9_4_FD_165057 | JGI IMG/M metagenome (GOLD analysis project Ga0214481, IMG submission 165057) | Marine eukaryotic communities from Monterey Bay, California, United States - M1_20Mar14CPVII9sort6BwellG10 | ecosystem: Environmental > Aquatic > Marine > Unclassified | place: USA...
ATACTTTGAATGATCATGTCCTTACAAAATGGCGCAGCAACGAGCTCGTTTGGTATGGACTTGGTGGCAACAAGTACATTGCAAAGGAGCTTGCATCGTGGTTACTCGACTATGATGTCGATCTTGGTGGTGAAATTGTTGATGGTGAAGGACAGCCGATTGTTGCCGCGGCAGAGACACAGACGTATCAATTCACAGATAAGATGGTCAATCTTGGTCCACAGCACAACCTTGGCAAGGGCGATATTAAGGTCAACTTGAAGAAGTTGATGGAATACATTACAATGAATGCCGACCGGAAGGTGGTAAGGAATGACCCGTTTGTCGACAAGTATTGGAAACACATTAAAAAATTGGCAACGTCGCCGGACGTAGTTGATCTCTTTGCGAAGAAAGCAGATGGTAAGTGCTATGTTGTGTCTATTCTATTGTCTCATCCAATGCATATATACATCAACTAACATACCATAAACACATCTGACGCGCCATTCCATCTATCAAATCACATCTATACACCAAATGAAACAGGTTCACACGACAAGACATCATGGGGAGAGTACAACTTCATGGAACTCCATGATGCAATATGGAGAGAGGTTGCAATCCAGCCACATCATCAACAGCGCTGTGAGAACTTTGTGCAGATGGCTGCATTAATTGCCAGGACTCTAGTTGGCGAGTCTCGGAGGACATGGCGAGCTATATCAATCTCAACTCTCATCCGCCGCTTCAATATGTGGGCTCTTGAGGAGGTAAAAAAGGCAGAGGAGGATCCTGAGAAGAGGAAGAAGATCAAGCGTGTAAGAGGATCAAAGCGTGTTGAACTGTTTACCATCTTCATTAAGAAGTTCAGGATAGAAGTTGAACGAGCGAGGAGCATGATAGATGAGGAGCAGTACAAGAAGATTTGGGATAGTATTGCCACGAAGGAAGTCAAGGCAGACGCTGCCGAGAAGAAGAGACTCAAGGAAGAGTTTGCCGAGAGTGTATTAAAGGCACTCAAGTTCTACAAGGCGGAGCTGGTGAGTGGATACGACCAGACTGCTGCTATGGGTGGTAAGTTACTATTAAGTGTCTTGTCAGGAAAGAACGGATTTGAAAAACAAATTAATGATGAGGTAGTGGCCCGAGGTATAACAACAACACAAGACTTTATTGATAAACATGGAGAGGATGTGGATTTAAATCTACTCGGCATCAAGGATAAGAAGGAGTATATCAAACAACACGAGACAGAGCAGAATATGATTGCCAATGAACATATTACAAAGAAAGATGCGTATGACATAGCCAAACACGCAATAGTGCCTTATTCAGACTCTTGCAAAGCCATACTTGAAGCACAAACAACTGTAGTGAATCGCCTTGAACAGGAGGGTACAATTTGAGTATATAAATGACGAGAGAGGTGTACTAATTGTTGCAAAGTTGATGATGTGCATAAACAAAATTGATGATGGACGATTTTAAAATTAAAATTACTCTATGAATTCTTTGTCATCCGTGACACCACCCGCATATTATTGATCGCAAGAAGACGTAGATATTGATAGTGCTATTGGTGTTATGGATTGAGCGTTGGATAAGATTTTGCATTTTCTACGTGGCTTACGCGTGGAATGTTTTTCTACGTAAAAATGACGATTTCACGAGATCGCCGAGGCGTAAACTTGGATTAGTACAAAGTTCTCTAAACTATTTACATATCAATTACATTCTACAGTATCTTATCTTGTTCAGAGATCAATCTCCTTGTTTGATTTCTGACAGTATACGAGAGTAATGTGAATACGCCAGAGTAGAAGTAATAGTAGTACCATCTTCGTTCTTCAGAGAAGCGTCAGAAAGATCCAAGTAGAGATGACCTTCTTTCAGTAGAGCTGCACGACTTTCCTCATTACATTCATTCATTCTTGAAAGACACAAGCAAGCTTCTGCATAAAGAGAACAGATTGACACATCAAAATAAGAAACTGAAGAAGCTTTTAACCAGGCTGGATACTTTTCCTCTTCATCATTCAACACATATGATATGTTATCTTTCATTGAAGCATAGGTATCTCCTCCTCCAGAGCTACGGCAATTCAGTATGATCGTCATCGGTATTATCAGATTGGCTACAACTGGGTGTCTCTTCTCTCCTTCTGTCGGCTGAATAACATGTTTCTTGTATAGCTCAAGCGCTTCTGTAGCTTTATCTCTCCCCATGTCTTTGTACAATAGGAGGATGGGGTATAATACTAGCGTCAGACTAATGAACTCTCGTTCTCCGATCACTGGAAGTATCTCTTGAATGATATAGTCACAACGTGCTAGTGCCTCCTCTTTTCGATCCACATAACACAACCATGATACTGCTGCCGATAAGATATCAGCACAATGGTCGGACGAATACTAATTGAGAATGATTTTCGAGTGGAGATGAGGGTCGTAGACTAACTTCATTTCCTCAGTGACAGCAACAGCCTCTTCATATCTCCCATGTTTTCTTAACATATCAGCTTTCATTGCAAGGGCACGACAGTGATGATACTGTTGGAAGACTGTCTCTTTGACAAAGCTACATGCAAGTTCACACTCATACTCCTCAAGAGATTGACCATCTGGAGGATTGTAAGCACCCATTTTAATCATTGAAATCATAAAAGAGTAGCCAGGGAACACGACACTCCGATCCTTTAACAGCTTTTTGGCAGGTGCCTCTTTAAACATGTTAAGCGCATCATTGCATGCTTTGACAGATCGTAATTGTGCCTCATCCTCTTCCTCTTTGCCAGGTTTCGTCATGAGAACTTTAAGCCAACGTTTGGCACTATCAATCATTGTTGAAACCACTACTTCTAACTCCTTTGGTCCCAAAGTATTCACCTCTGATGAGTCAAACTCAGTCTCCCATGAGAACTCGCCGTCTGACTTGAACAAAGTGAGGATACCCCTACTTACTTCTAGTGCCTTCTTTAGCTGTCCCATCGTTTCAAACATCTTGCTCATCGTAGCTGCATCTTCAGCTTGTTTCAATCTAGCAAAGGTGTATTCGCTATCCTTATCTAAAGCTGTAGTATTTGAAGATGATCTTTTTGTTCGAGTAGCCGATGTCCCTTGGCTCTTAATGACACATACTCTTTTCCAGGCAAGATGGAAACAGTTTGGAAGTACGAAGCTTAAGACTGATGCTCCCATTAAATACATATATACTTCGGGTACAATCTCCTTAACTAATGCAGCAGATGGTAATGTAATGATAAGGATACATACTGATGATACAACTGAGGATATCATAGCATCTAGCTCTCTGAATTGATCAGGCAGTGCCCCGTCACCTTTTGTATTTAGCAGCAAAGATATCAAGAAGGGCATAATGACTAATACTATTCCGACAATCAGAGACCATGGACCACTATCAGATTCACAAATGTATATATTGTCATAACCACCGTCATATATCTCTTCACTTTTCCATCTAACGTTAGGCAATGATAGGTTTACAACTTGCAATATGATTTGCGGTATCATCAAAACTAATACTATCCATACTGAGTCTACAAAAGTGATTTGACGACGAATACCAACGTTACTAACTGATTTCTTTCTTCCACAACTTCTAATGAACCCTATCCAACTTGATGTTTTACTTAAAACTTTCATGATTGACATTGTGATGACTGATGAGATGGCTCGGTCATTATCATTATCATCTTCTACTCGAAATGATTGTGTAACACCCATAATACAACCAATCCTCCATGTCCTCGTTATTAATATATTCCCCATGAAGGTAAAACACATAAAGAGTAATGGTTGTCGTAATGCACAACTAATATCATACTCTGGTAATACAAACATAAACGATGCAAAAGTTGCAATACATCCAGTTAATGCAAATAGTGCCAACCATACTGGTTGATATAATTCCAATAGTAGATTATTCCGATTGTTATATAGTGCTATGGCAACATATAATTGTACACAACCAAAGATTGCAAGAAGAATACCATAGCAAACTTGAAATGCAATGAAAGGGTCAAGCATTTGTGAATCTAAGTCTAAACTTCCAATGATAGCCGCTAGGCCGATGACTACCAATATTGCCGCTGTGTATAGTATACTTTGCATTCTTCCTTCTTTCATTGTCAGTGTTTGCTATTATTCTGGCGGTGGAGTACGTGCAGATGGCAAATCGACATGAGACAACTCAAAATATCTTTTTTTCAAGTCCGGTATCCTCAGGCTAAGAGTATGAGAGAGTTGATTGGTTCTCTTGTTGTTGGTGATGATATGTCAATCAAGGGGGAGAATCATACCGCTGCTGTTAATGTGACGATATATAGAAGCATCTATTTGCATTTCTTCTACTTTCAATTGGTGGTGGTTATCGCTATCTTATCCTAAAAGGAGTTTCCGCATGAAAATGTGTATGATTTGTGGCGTGTGGCCTCGCTCTGTGGTGTGTGTTTAGTTGCGATTCGCGATGTCTATTGCAATTGTATTGACCATCCATACAACCGAAGTAGATCCACATCCTAATCCTCATACTATATCAATTGGTGGTCGTGACTTTATATCGTTCGTCTGGGTGTTTACAAATCCTAGAGCACCTTATTACTTTTCACTGCAACTACCCCTGCTTGTCATTCATTTATTGGTTCTGCATACAGCACTTTTACTCGGTATTGTTGTTAGCAAGTATACATCACCATAATAAAGAATCATTGAGAAAAGATATGGGTAAGAAGAGTAAAGCTGAGTTAGCCGCGGTAGCAGCTTCATTCGATACAAACGATAATAGCAGTGATGATCAATCGGTATCCATGGATGATGAAGAGGAAGTTATACCAATGAAAATGCCTGCCACTGACAACAATAATACCAACAATGCCAATGAAGAAGAGAACTTCTTAGATGAGGACTTTCTATCATTTTCAAATGTTGACAATGGCGGTACTAGTGATGTTCCTAAACAGCAGGAGACATATAAAGGTTCAGATTATGGTGAAAAGTTATCTGGTAGGAAACGTGATCGATCAATGTCACCTGCTGCTTCTACTTGTAGACCTGTAAGTAATGGAGGTCAATATAACAATGGATATGAACAAAGGAATAAACCAACAATTCCATGGCTCGATAATTCCAGTACTAATCATCCAAATCATACCAGATTTACACCGCCGCCTCAGCAGCAGTATAGAAACAACAATAATCGAGGATACGGAAATGGAAATAACAACTACAACAACTCCTACAATCAACCCCAAATATCACGTACACCACCCTTAATACGTCTACACAATGAAATAGTATCATTCACTAACGTAATGTCACCAACTCCAAACGAATTACAATTACGTACTAAAATGGTCGAAAGAGTTACACAATTAGCTGAAAGGATATTTGGTGGTAAGGATAAGGTACAGGTATTACCATTTGGTAGTCAAGTTACTGGATTATGTTTGCCTGGTAGTGATATTGATTTTGTTATACGATTTACTACTGACAGAGTAAGTGATGATGGTAAGAAGAAGAAGGGAAAGAGTAGCGAAGAAGAAGAAGAAGACTTTACAACAAAAAGTAATCCATTACATCGATTCGCAGATGCGGTACGAGATGAATTTGGTATACGTAGTGATCAACAGAATGAAGAGGCTGCAATGAGAAGAGCAGCAGAGGTAGCAGCACGTGATGAAGACAATACTACTTCACATGATGTTGAAGAGGAAGAGGAACATCTATCATACCTAGAAGTTATCGAACAGACACGAGTTCCACTAGTCAAGTTTACGGTAGCACCGTACAATATTGATATCGATGTATGCTTCGATCAACCAAATGGACCGGAAAGTGCCGAGTTAATGCATCGCTTCATGGAAAGTATGCCACCCTTACGTCCATTAACTTTTGTACTGAAGTACTTCTTGGCATCAAGGGATATTAATAAACCATTTACTGGTGGTATTGGTAGTTACTTATTACAAATGATGATTGTGAGTTTCTTACAACATCGTGTACGTGATGATTTAAAGAGAGATTGTGGATCGGGAGGCCGGCATTTTAATTTGGGTTCATTACTATTAGACTTTTTGGAATTTTATGGTATAGACTTTAATTATGTCACGACGGGGATATCAGTACGGCATGATGGATACTACTTTCCCAAGGGACAGAAGGAAATGAAGGATGTGTTTTGGCAACCAACACGACAATTTGCATTGGCAATGGAGAATCCATTAGATCCGACGGCTGATGTTGGTGCGGGTGCATTTCGTATGCAAATGATTAAAAGGATATTTGAACATGCCTATAAGGTATTGTTGGCATATGTTTCGGAACCGATGGAACCTACCGACTCGATCCTTGCCATGATTATCCCGCCGACTGAAGAGATGGAACAACGCATGGCGTTGAAGAAGGATATTACTGAAGTAGCTCGGGCAAAACAAGTACAAGAGGCGGAGCGAATACTCAATGGTGGCGCTCCACCCAATAACAAGGGGAAGGAAAAGAACAGGAATGGTAGCAGCAGCACCTCTCCACCCAAAGAAAAGAGCAAGAACAAGAAACAGCAGAAGAAGGAAAAGAAAGAGACAAAGAAGAAAGAGGTCAAGGCAAAAAGGAAGCAGTCCAAGGCAGCAAGGAAAGCTGAGAAGAAAATGAAGAAGCGCAATAGTAAAGGCGGTGGCGGTGGCAACAACTATGGCTCGTCGACAGATATACCTTTCCATCTCAGGGGTTAAGGTAAATAATATCCATTCACCCCACGGTTAACCTCTCGCCTGATACATACTAATAAAACTCATATCACTAGACTGCCCCAAGATGTTCATTATGATTCGTACTAACGCCTATTAAGTAATTGAAATAAATATACATTCTGTCTATTTTAGTACACTTTCCACGGAGATATCACTGAACCTTAATACCAAACGTTGATCTTAAGTCTCAATACTCATCAATTCCCCAATTTAGCAAACCCCAACAACTCCAATATCAAATCCCCCTATGCTCCAACAAGGATCAATAACTCTTAAACTAACTCCTACCCCAATCAGTTTCAATCCATTGCATTATCATTTAGATTAATCCACTCTGTTTATACCTCGGGTCACCCTTTTTAATTAATTCCTTTCGTGTAAAGTGATAAATTCCATACGGGAAGATGATACAACAAAAGATTATTGATGGTAGGTTCGATGGTGTTACCTCGAATGCCTTTTCGGTAATTTCACGTCTTCCATTCCTGCAGTTTTTGTTTTTAATTTGATAGATGGCGATGGCATACATTAGAAGTGATGATAATTTGCGCTGCACTACTTGGGTACTTACCATTCCTCAACGAATTTATTTTTCTTAACATTCAGTTTATCGTTACCGACGAATGCACCACCACCCATCTTCCTTCTGCAAATAATAGTAACGAGAGATACGAAGGCAAGGGGTATGTGAGATAAAGTAGGCAAGCTATTATGTGGAAAATAACATCACTTTGCAATAAACTTGTGAAAAGCAAAGGGAGTACGTCTGGCGGCTATACAATCACCCCGATATAAAAATAACAATGTGTATAACATACCTTTGTGTCCTTTGGACTGTTCTGGCGGCCATAAGGCCTGTGCGGCGGGCTATTAGAGATTGCAACATGCTGCTAACTAATTAAATGCTGTAGTTTGTGTAGTTCGAGTATGTATCGGCCTTACTTAGGATACCGACGACCACCACCAATTGAAAGAATGATCAGTACCTGATCCAAATCTATATATTGACAGTGCTATATGTTACAATCTTATCGTTTATAATACCGATGGATAAAATGCGGATAACACTGATAATTAATCAATCTATCCAAGGTAATAACTATCTATATTAGAATACCAAGAACCAAGACCACCTCCTCCTGACTAAAAGAAGAGGAAGTGATATTGATATGTCCGCTCTTGATCTTGGTCATCTCTTATCTCTATGGGATTCGAAGTATCTTGCCATATTCTTGGTCTGGATTCATACTTTGATGCTCATAAATTTAATAAACAAACCAATACAAACCAAAGAACATTACTAAAAAATAACAACTAACTAACAACGATGAAACTTATCACCACAACTCTCCTTCTTATGATGATGGTAATGAGTCCCTATCAGTCGGTACAAGCCCAGAAATGCTCTGATGTATGTCCCAATGAAGATAGATCGGGGTGTTGGATGACCCACTTTAGTTCAAACCGCAAGAAGTTTTGCAATTCTGGGGTACCAATCACTTGGCGGAGAGGACAGTGCAACGCATGGTGCTGGTGTAACAAATTCGGTCGTAATTGTAACCCTTGTGGCACTTGTAATCGAGGCTTAGTCGATGTTACTACTCTTGATGAGGTAGATGACTACTCGGAATACATGTCATACTCTGATAATGAAAAGATGGTGGAACTCTCCGATACTGTCTGTCCCGAGGGCAAGGTTGCGGCGTCATACGACCTTCATAGAGCTCTTGAATCTCTTGCCGACACTAATGGTGATGGATTTCTCTCTCGTGATGAGTTTGAGAATGCCCATCATGATACTTCAGACATCCTTGACGAGCATTGTGTTTATATCAATGATGTAGAGCACGAATCCGAGGAAGATGTAGTTACCAAGGCTTTGTCATTCATGGGTCATAACCAGGATACATATGAAGAAGAAGAAGATCCTGTGGTTAACTTTGTAGCTCAACGATTGAAAGAGGGAGAGAAATGTCGGCGTCCCTTTTCAAACTGTGGATCTGGCATGTCTTGTGTGAACCGCAAGGATGCACACCCTGTTTGTCATCGCAGGAGCAAGTGTCGTCCATCTGGATTTAGAGACCTAGATATTGGTGCATTGTACGATATTTGTTGTAGCAAAACTGGCTCTCGTGGCTGGTGCCGTTAAAACTTGATTGTTCAGCAATTAATGATATGATAATAGTCTTGTAGTCTAATATTGAACGTTGTGTTGTAAATATGGTATGTGATTGTGATGTAGACTCTCTCCACTGCCCAATCAATAATTCATTCATTAATACTAATTGTGTATCCTATTATATATGGCATCAACCTGCAAATCACATATTGTCATCATCTCTCCCGTTGTAACCAATCTCCAGACGGTATCAACTTCTTCCTCTTACATTGATTAGTACGATGATATACATATGCCTTTACACTTTCTTTCTTACTTTTACTATTGTTATTACCATTAGCAGATGTAGACGGTATCAGTTCTACATCTCTCACTGTCCTATCATATAAATTATCAGATGAACCGTGTCGTAGTTATAACATTCTATTTGATCAAATAGCTGTAACTTTTCTTTGAATAGTTGCTCGTCATTAGTTGATAATACATATCCAACAACCGAATACACTACTACTGTTACCGCTACTTTCTATCGAAGAAGGAGAGTCTAACAATACAGCACAGGCATACTCTTCTTGATATAACTTTGCATTCAATAATTTAGCTCTTTGTTGTTTGAGACCAGACACTGCATTCTTTGTCCAACTTTGACATGAATCATCATCTGGACGGAGAGAGCCGTATACAAAGAAATGACGTATTGCTGTTGACATTATTATCATATTCTTTTGTTGCCTCTTAACTATTGTTTGTATGTGCATTCCTCTGCCGCCAACAATACATATCTACCAAGGATAATAACAAACACAACAGACACAACACAGTAAGTAATATCAAACTCAGGTTTCTAACTATAATGTTTATGTAGGTAGAAATATAAATAGAATTGAACCACTCATTATTGCAAATTGCAAAGCGGCAAAGAAGATGAATCAAGCATTCAGGGAAGCGGCGGCGCAGATTCGGCAAAAGCCGGTGCAGCTTACTCATAATCAAGAGGTATGTATTGTGTATGTGGCGGTGGTTATATTATATGATGTGAGGCTTGATATTGAGGTAGAAAAGATAAGAAGTGTTGCAATTTTTTGGTGACGTTTTGTTTGCAACTTGATGTTGATATGATATCTCAGGAATAGCATAGGCTCTGCTGATATATCTTTAACTTGTGTTTTATTCTATACATAATTCAGTTCTCACCACAAATATAACATCTCATCTCTTATCACTAATACACATCAATACACACACAAAAATTACAACACAAAAACAACTCAAATTTAACATAACAAACAAACAATAGGTTGCAAGATTATATCGCAAATCATTGAAAACATTAGCAAGTTGGTGTATTGATCGGGGTGTTTTCCTAGAAAAGGCTGATGAGTTACGTAGTAGATTTGATGCCGAAAGGGGATGTGATTTTGCCAAGGCATCACGATTATTGAGGGTAAGTTTCAATTTAGTTATTGTAAAAGTAATTGGAGATGATGATGTGAAGGTTATTAAACGGTGTAGAATTTGGTGTTAATTTTGATTATATGTATTGGGTGAATGTTATAAAATCGGAGAGAGTTGGGTTATTTATCGGGTTGTTTTCAGGGTTTTTTTTTGTGTCTATCTCTTATGTTATTCTCACCTCCACATTCTCTTTCCATTATTATAATAACACCACAGGAAGGAAAAGCTGAACTATACGAAAACTCCCATCCTGATCCATACTGTGTACCTTATATGCCGGGTGGGTCATTATTTATGCGTAATCCACCACCACCTCTAAGTATTTGTTTTCCCGATGGGAATTATCCCGCCGATGCACCCAAACATACAATGAATCCTGATATGACTATCTGCATACCAGAGACGGGTAAGAGTGCTGTGGGTGGTGTATTAGTTGATTTTGGAAAGAAGAATATGGAGTAAAGAGTGTGTTTGCTGTGGGAACGTGCGGCAGCGGGAGAAGGAAAGACATTAGATGTGAACATATCGCATCAGGAAGAAGCTTGTAAAATAGAAAAGAGTTGTAACTTGACCAATCTCTTCTTTTAAGAACAGTGGGTTATTATATCTAGTATGATTAGTTTACAATTGTATCGTGGCAGATGATTACATCGCTATGAATCTAAACCACTCTACCTTTGAAGACTATCCTTATATCACATCAAGACGACAACTATAGCCTTCTACTTCGTGTTGCTCTTGACTCCTCAGCTAAGTCTGTCTTGATTCCATCCTATGCATATATGTATGCCAAACATCTACTACTCTTCGGGTATATCTCCTAAGTCAAAACAAACAAATCAAAAGCAAATCAAACAGTCTAATGAGTAGTAATAGGATGCACTTTTCCATCTTCTTGACGATGCCAAGGCCATGCTCCTGTATTAAAAGAGGGAGGGACGTAAATAGGGACATGTAAGGTGAGGATCCAGTCCACAAAATGAAAGAGACACATGATATACACAAACACCATCCACTACTTACTAGCATCCTTGGCAGCTTCTTGCGCGATATCAAATGAACTGATCAATCCTACTTCCTTCCCGTCCTCATCTACTACCAATGCATGGTGTACCTTATTCTTCTCCAAGAACTTGGCGGCACCATCCCTATCGACATTGGACTGAATCTTCTTCAATCCTGCCGTCCATGGCATGATATCTCCAACCTGAGCGTCGAGGGAGATACCATTCAGATAGCACCAGCAGGCATCCGTCTTTGTTATTATCCCTGTTGCTTTATCTTCCAAGACGATAACTAGACAGGATACATGGTCAAGTAACATCAAGTTAACGACATTACGAACTGTATCCGAGGCCTGCACCTTGACCACTTGTGCATATGGTATCATAAAACCTGAGACAAGCATTCTTTACTATTGATTGATTACTTATATTCTTTCTGTTATATTGATTTCAGTATTATTTGTTGTGTATATTTTGCTCTTTGATAATTTATGAGAGCAACGGATGTCATGTTTGGGTGTCAACTTGAGCATGACTGATGATGTTGATGGAAGAGAACTCCAAATCAAAAGAAATCATATCCGAGTTTGGTTCGCTTTTCTGTTATGTTTTCTGCACTTCTTGCGGCCATACGCAAATGAACAAACAACTCAATAGTATATAAACGCATTTGATACCGTATATTATCCAATACCATGAATTACCTAGAGAGAGACAGAAGAATTTATTGTCATTTGCATTGCAATTTAGGGGGATCCTCTTTTTGGTATCCTTCATCTCTTCCTTGGATGTCGTTGCAACTCGCTGATCCTACTATGCTACAGACTACTAATCACTCCCCCCCCCCTTCTCAACAGTACAATATCGATACCTTTTGTCTCCTATTAGATGATAGAGATGAGGTACAATAGAGGAGAGATAGAACGATTAGCATTTTTTGCCCGTCTGGCCGTCGTCATCACCTCGTAGATTTGCAAATAATTTGTGCCCATTGGCCAATCAAGGAAGAGAATAAGAGGTGGATAATATATTAGTGAGTGGATGTTGTTAGTGTCTATATGCTGGATATGTTGGCTAGAGGGAGTGCTCTTTCATACCGCACTAAGATGATTTGGTACAATTTGTCTCCGCGCAGCGCATATTCACATCTCTTGTGATGATAATATGATATGATCAAAATCCAATGGATGTTTGCAATCTACCTGTTGTCTGTAGTTACGATATTATGTACATACTGTTGTACCTTCAATTCATCGTATTTCTAACCTTTTTGCTTTATTCTATCTGGGATATTCAATATTTAAACAAAGATACCATTTTAAAAGCATTCAGCATCTGTCATATCAAACAACAAAAAAGTATTCATACATACAACAAATCAATAACACAACAAAACAACAATCACACATTAATCATGCCAGTACCAAAAAGAAGGAATAGAAAATCAAAAGGATTCTCCTTCCAATTATCAGATTTACCAAGTATGGCAAAGAAAATGTTCGATATAAATTATGTCTTTCAAAAATCTAGGATGGTATTATTCTATTCCTTTGCGCCGGCTATATTTTATTTGGGTATGACGACTGAGCCACGGCCTCAGAGTTGGTTTGAACCATTCAATATTCTGGAGTAGATGTGGATGTGTATCATAGAATTATTGAAGACGGGAGATGTTTACCATCTTTGATGGGTTTGATGGGATTGATTAGTTGGAGAAACTCAATTGCAAATTGCAATCCATCTTGATGCTATTCACTCCAGCACAATGTTGCAGGGTATGCATTTAAAGGCAGCAAGAGGTGATAGACAGTCATACTAAGGTAATAAGTCCTCTTTTATTGAAACCGATGTGATTATGCTTATCATTCCACTTCATAACAACTAGCCAGTGGTTTAAACTTCTTGTGATATACACACAGTTCACAATATCTAATGATATGATTTCCATCCCCAAACGACAGTCTCGGGTCCATACTCCACAGTACTTGCAAAGCTCGGCCTTTCAAATAGATCATCCATATATTTTCGTACCTTTGGATAATTTGAGTGTACGTCAATGGCACTCTCCTTAATCTGTTTTAAGCATACATCCATGGCATATAACTTGGGTGCCATGGAACAATCTAATAATGTAAATTGTTCACCATTACCAACCAAATAGGGACCAGAACGTGTATCAGTACTTAAAAATGTTTCCAGTGCTGATAATTTTTCCTCTAATGCCGCCTGCTTCTCCTTATCTTCATCATCACCATTAGGATTATGTTTCACAAACTTTGCCATTGCAGGGAAGAAACCATCCACAGCCTCTGTAGCCTTTGTCGTATCAGCACTACTTCCCGATAATTCTGGTTCCTTAAAGAAGAAATCTAAATATTGTGCAATAACTTCTGAATCAACATAACATTCCTTACGATGACGTAATGCAGGCATTTTACCACCATAATCTTCTATTAACCATTGTGGCTTAGTGTCCTGTGTTGAGGGTACTAATTCGTATTCTAATCCCTTCTCTGCCAAGACCATACGGACAAAGTGTGCAAATGGACAATCACCGACAGACTTTCCATCCTCTGCTGGTTTGACATATAAAGTCATTCCTCCAGCTATTATTTTAGTTGATTGGATGCATTTGTTTATTGTTTGAGTAGTGATGTTGTACAGTATACGAGAGATTGTGACGTTAGCAATACAGATATGAAATGCAATGCATTGATGGCAATTTGCTCATGCTGTGCACAAAAACTGCAATTCAAAAAATATGGAGTCTCCGGTATGGAGAACCTTTCAACAACCTGAAAACTATGAAAATCATATATACCACGATATTCTCAATATCAATGCCATATTATTACACACACCGTATACATAATAATACCAACCACACATCATAAACTTACGAAGAGGAGAAGCACCCTCTTCTCTTCGTTCTAATCCTCTATTGCGGATCATATCAAGCGACGAAGCAACTCTAGGTGAAACTGTATATATCGATGGTGAAAATGAGTAAGAAGATTGTATACTATGTGCCAATCCGAGCAAGAATAAGCTGCTTGGTATGCTAACCATCATTGTTGAATAAAATGAAAAAATGATGGGGGAGGATTACATCCGGTATCTTTTTTTTCTCCCACTTTTATGTTATTGGCCGACAGCTATATGTAGTGCTCTCTCCTCGTCCACGACACAAATGCATGAACAATCGTATGTTTTATACATCGAATATAGATCTTTATTTCGTAATATTTTGTGGAAGAATTCTAAGACCGCACACATACTTATTGCAATTGCAACAAAACATAAAGATACAAATACAAAATGAACAACGGAGTGGACAATCCAGAAGGAAGGAGGCATAGTAAACGATGGAAGCGACGTGAATCCGACGGAGCCGCATGGTCAAGTACATTAAATCTAGGTGAATTATCTACATTAGATGAACAACAAGAAGAACAAGAAGGTACACAACAACAAGTACGAAGACGATCATCACTAACATCATTACTAAGTCGTTCAGAATCAATTAGTCAATCCATAGCAAAGTTTGTAGAAGATGAACCATTGTTAAGTCGAGAACCTATACATTTAACTGGTGAATTGAAAGATCGTATTGGTGAGGCTGTTAGGGCGAGTGCTACTACATTTGTTACATTGAGTTTACTTATATATTCTGGACAAGGTGAGATATAAGATTTTATGTGGAACATAATATGATGTGTCACTATATCATATGTCATGCTATCTTTTAGTGTCTTGGACTTGGTACTATATGGTTTGGTATAGTATGTGCATTTGGTTGTTTTGTGGGTGTTATGACAGCACATATCAATCGACTTGTATGGATTGGCATATGTTTATCGTATCTTTTAAACAATCGAATCTACTTACATATCCTTTTCTAATTACCCTCCCGAACTATTTCAACACACGCACATAGAATATCTTCCCGTTGCATGGATTGGGAATGTATTGGCCATATCAACCTTGCAATCAACTCTAGGGGGTACAATTCTAGTAGTAAAAGCAATCTTTGTTCCGTTCTTGCCGATTTGTATGTGTAGTTGGGGAGTGGCAACATTATTGGGAATGCTTAGTACGAGGATTTATTCCATATTACTTCCATTTGTGGCCATGACAGGAGGTTTTGTTATCATCTTATGCCCATGGCCATTCCTCACGGTGAAGAATATGATGTTGCTCATCTTCTATCTGATTGTGGCAGCCCCTCTATCTTTGAGGTATAGTGGAAGATTTGATAATAATGATTTTGTACCACAGCAAGATTTGGGCAATTTCTTCGTGCCTGGATTGATTGGAACGTGTTTAGTTGGTGCCTTTGTTGCATTATTAGTACATCTCATTACTCTACCGACATCGAAATCAACAACTTGTACACGGCAATCAAAGAATACAATTAAACAACTATCATATGAAACTCACAAGCTATTACAAAGTATAGTAGAGTATACAAACCATATTGGCAAATCATCCACCCGTGCTAGACAAGCTCGAACATTGATTGAGTTTTATGTCAATCGGAGACAACAAACATTAACAAAACTTGAAGGCCAACTGCCGTCGATGAAAGCTGAGAAACAAATGACAAAATCAGAACTTGATACACTCGAGGTCTTTCTTTCATGCTCAAAGAAACAACAGACACATGCCGAATTAATCAAGTTGGCAACAACACAGATGTATTTGGGGGAAGAATTTACATCACAGAATGATACGGTGAGAGAAGTAAAGACGAAGTTATCGATGAACTTAGGATTTGCTCTTGAACAACTCACTCTAGAGTATGAAAGGAGTGAGAAGGCCTTCTTTGATAGCTCGACAAATGCAAATCAGAGAAACAAGGATATCATATTTGGTAGTTTAAAGTCTTGCATAGAAGACTACAGGAAAGCAATGAGACAAGCAATCACCGACGCTGAGACATTACTTCTTGAAAGAGATGCCGAATCTAGATCTACCGCATCGACTGCTGGACCCCTTATCAGACAACGTGTTGCATTCTTGGGAACATATAGTCTTGTTGATGAGCTTCTACAAATGGTTACAAGTAAAGCTGATGTTCAACCACCAGAGAAAGAATCAACAAAGTCGAGGATATCTCAACTGGTAGATACCCTCAGAATGCCATGGTTGTGGAAGGACGTTGGTAAACGAAGGCTGGCAGCTAAAACTGGCTTAGGCTTAGTTCTCGGCTCGTTGTGGGTAGCAATTCCATACCTTAGAGAGGCAATTGCATATCCTAATAGTATATGGGTAGGCATGACAGCTGCCGTTGTTAGTTTGGAGACTACCGGAGCTACATTTGCCAAGGCAGTCGATCGATTGTGGGGTACTCTTGTTGCCGGTGGATATGCCATGCTTATCAACAAGCTCTTTGACGGATCACATTGGGCAGTCAAGCTTTTTGCTTTGAGTATCTTTGTGTTCACCGCAACCTTTCTCACAAACCGAGAACGTCCTTACGCAAGCCGGTACGCCTCAGCTTCTGTCGTTAGTATCTTATATGGAAGTTTTGATAACGGGATTGATGCGGTTGATTATGCTGGAATGAGAGTCATGTTGATATTCACCGGTGTAGTGCTCTTCCTATTCGTTGAGGTACTGGTCTTTCCAAGGAGCTCTAGGACTGTTGTTCAAGCATCGTCACTGCAATTCTTTGAAGACCTTGAGCACTTCTTCTACGATTCAGGGAGGATCTGTGGCTCAATCTCAGCCATTACTAGAACTAAGAATGGAGGAGAAGATAAAGTACACCTTCCTGAAGACGATCCTATGTGGTTGTTAAGAGAGGGATATGAGAAGTTTCCATCACTGGCAAATGAACTGGATTCAACTCGGGATGTAGTTTCAAAGACACTTGATATTGCCAAAGGTGAACTTCGACCAGGTCTCCAAGAGCCATCTCTAGGGGTCAATATAGCTCTTGATAGTGCTGGATATAACAATCTATTGGCAGAGCAAAGCAAGATAGTATCCCAGCTTGACCTTCTCATCAGGTCAATCAAGTCTCTCATTGGTTATTATTCCAATCTAAACGACAACAATCGTGTACGGAATCTCTACTGGCCAACATTGTTGTCGACCTGCCTGGTTGATATGGCACAACAGTTGAGTAAATGTGGAGACAATCTACGTGCTGTGTTTCCCAATGGATTGCTAAGGCCTGGTTCATGTGATATAGAGCAGACCATTCGAGCTATTGCGGTCTTTCGTAACTTTGAGGACTTGGTGCTGGATACTTTGAATATTGTGGCTGAACGACATTCATCATACCTTGATACACTCAATACATCAGGAGAGAAGGTTGGCTATGCTCCTGGCTTTCGTTTGACACTCTCCTTAGCTATATCGTCTATCCTTACAGTTGGACATAGCCTGAGTCTCTGCGGACAGCATCTCGAGGGTATCATACAACAATCGTTTCCAGACGATGAGTTTCAAAATGGGGTTACTAGCAGTCAAACCCAACCGACAATACCATTAGGAAATAGCAGTATTATTAATGGTAGTGGCAGGCAAAGCGACTTCGAAGAGAATAGACATTGAAAACAATACATTATATCAGTACATTAGGAATAAACTAATCACTAATCACATAGTCCTAATGGTTATAAAGCTAGATTGATCTGGCTACTACTACCTAGAACCTGATACATTCTGTTCATTTACATCCCTCATATATGTACAATCTTTACAATGGTGGATTCTTCAGTCTGTTCCGCTTTCCTCTACTAATATCATCCACTGACGCATATTGTGTTTCGCCCGTATCTAATCCCAAATAAGGAGCCCAAGTAGGATGGACTCTACGAGGCACAAATTTCTGTGCCTCAGCAGCTAATTCATACAATGAAGGACGACGCGGCTTAGATTTGAGTTGCATCCCTACAATGTGAAGTTCCGATGGTAATAGACTACCTTTCCTCCCATTGCACTTTCTACAGGATGTGACTGTGTTCTCCCATTCGAGCTTTCCCCCGAGACTCCTCGGAATGACGTGATCCATTGATAGATCAGGAGTTGGGAATCGTTCATAACAATACTGACATTTGTACGAATCTCTCAGGTACACATTACGTCTTGTGAAGGCAGCCTGTGACTTCCCGGTAGGTGCGTATTCTCGTAATGCTATAACTGACGGTACAGGCATATCCATAGAAACTGCTCTGACATAAAGGTCTGGATATAAATCAACTACTACGGCCTTACCAGATAATACAGCCTTGACACTATTCTGCCAACTCCATATTGACAATGGCATCATTCGTAGTGGACGGTAATCGGCATTTAAAACAAGTGAGGGATACCTATCGAGTTTCCTACAACTTCTTTCGGTATTATCATCATTATCATTTGATTCGTTGTTGTTGTTTTCAATATCATTTGGTCCTTCTGACAGTATGCATATCTCATCATCTTCGTCTTCTTCTTCAATAATCTTATCCATTCTTCCTACCAATTCTGCTGTCATATTATCTTCGACTACTCTTTTCTTATGAGACCTTTTGTTCTTCTTTTTTGAACGTTTCATCCTCATACTACCCGCTAGTTCGTTATCGCCATTATTCTTGTAGAATAGGGTCGAAGATGTTGTTTTAGGGGATTGTAATACTACCGAAAGGAGAGAAACCATGTTAGATACATATGATATGCACACACAAAATGATATGAACATATGATATGAACATAAGAATGAACAAATGATATGAACATATTATGATATGCACAAATTATATGAACTCATGATATGCACAAGACTCCTAAGCACCAGTGCATTAAACCACACCGACAACATACGAAACACCAAACAAACATTATACTATCCAAACAAACTATCGTGACATTGGTACATGAGAACTTACTACATCGATGAGAATTTACATGAACGCCAACTTTTTATCGTTTGCAAAAGCATTTGTGGTATCAATAATGAGCACGGCGGCCGATACCGCCACTGCTATTAATATAGTATCCAATGATTTTGATATCATATTAGGATGCTATGTTAAGATAATATGAGAGGCCGGACAATACAGTAATCAGTATTATTTTGCACATGTTCTGTCATTTTTTTTGCATAATTTGTTCTCATGAATCTGAGCCCCTGGGCTTACTCACAAAACAAAAACAAAAGAATCCGAGAATATTGTTGGTTGTTTGCAGTACAAATACACCTACCATGACAATCACAAATTCGTACATAGCTCTCGTATTAGTACTATTATTGCCCGAGACAACTGCATACTCGGTTGGCATTCAAGGAAGAAGTAGAATATCCTTAGCAAGAAGATACCAACAACTTCATAAACCATTGAAATTCACTCATGTTCTTCATGCATCTGTGGATGATTATATAGAGTATAGGAAGGATGATATGCAACGGTACAGGCGAAATCACAAGCCAAATATATCGTCAATAGTATTTGCAATACACAAGTTCATATTGAAATCGCTAGCTCAAGTTTCACATCAATTTAGAAACAAATGTATACCTCTCATTATTTCAATGGCAATACTACTATCAATACCTATGCAATCAAGAGCAGCATCATCTTCTTCCATCGATTCTTCTTCATACTATTTACAAAATAATCCACAATATAGCACCCCAATACAAAGGAAGCAAGCTATATCAATACAAACTCAAAGTAGTCAACCATCCTATACAACGAGTACTACTGACTCATCATATAAAGCACTGACACAAAGATCAAACAGTGGTCATATTCGACAAAAGAGGAAGCAATCAGTAAAGCGCATATCTACACTTGTTATACTATCAACATTTGCTGCCAGTTCATTTAGAGCATCTCTTCGGAAGAAGAGAGTTGTTCGATCGTCATCACCATTTGGTATTATCAGGAACGCCTCTGCTCTGGGCAATGGAGTATCGGTGATACGAGTATGTACAGCCTTAGCTTTTGATAATACAGACGAAGGTAATACAAATTCAGATAGCTTACTAAAACGATTACATATTGAAGAGAAGGAGTTGCAATCAAAACTGGAAATGTTATCCCAGATGAAAGGACAGTTCATCTCCAACACAAAGACGAAGATTCTCGGGGAGTATACATCAAATGTGGCATCGGTATTACTTCAACACACTGAATATATGAGATTCGGAGGTTTAGATTCCATGAGAGTACCCTTTGTGGAAGAAGCAACTAGAGCATCCCAGGAGGGATTGAACGAAGAGCGATTTATGTTAAGCAAGGCATCGTCAGCACAAGAGCCTAATCGACCACCGAATGAAACTCGATATATCCTTGCCACTATGCTGCTAGCTATCAAGGGAGATCGGACGAGTATAACTCTGCCATTTCGAATAATAAGAAGGCGTGATATAGCGTTGCAACTATTCCGCATCAGCAGAGATTCAACTGTAGATGATTGTTTAGTTTCTGCACAATTGATGACGATGCCCAGTATATCCACGGGCGGCTGTCAAAGTAGTATATCAGAAGAAGGTATATTGAAGGCATTTCCCGACTTAGTTCCTCTAACCTAACATAAGACTTTAAGTTGAAAAACAATTTACCACAAAAGATTAGCTAAATCTACTCAACAGGGCTTCCTTCTTCTTTTGCAACAGAACTTGTGCCACCATATCCTGTGAGGCTACTGCTGCTTGTGCTGATATACCACCCTCTACATCAATTACACCCTCATCTGAACTTTCTTCACTATCCACATCATCAGTCTTTCCGTCTACCTCCTTCTTCTGTTTCTTTAACTCTCTATACTCCTCACGACACTCCTCCAACTTCTTCTTCCGTTCCTTGGCCATCTCACCTTCAAGTTCTAACAGTACACCATCCTCTTCATCTCTTAATCCATAATAATCTGGAGTGATATACTTGTATATATCCCCTCTCTTACGTTTAGTTAATTTGGCAGCCTGTCTTGCAAATAATTCTTTAACACCCGGTAATTCTTTAGCAGCACCAAAATATCGATAACCACCCGAACCTTTCAATCCCAACCCTGCCTCCCCATCAGCAATATCACCGGTGGTGATATTAACACCACTACCCTCCTGTTCAGCAAGTAACATAGCCTTCCTTTCCAATTTATTATAATCTTTACCATTCAATTCTTTAATACGTCTATTCCAATGCCACTTCTCACGTATTAATTTATTAATATTATCATTTAAATCTCGTATGGCATGTTCACCCATACCTACATTTTGTATTTTGTTAACACCTGTTGAGATTTCACGTATAATTTGTCTACGGAAATGTTCAGCATCGGCTAAGTGTTCACATTGTGATGCTAAGAAGGGACGTTTTTTGGCACGGGCGGCATTACGTGATAGTGCCGAGTTGGGATCACCTTCTTGTTTCATTTTAACCCATTTGTTTAGCATGGCTTGTGCCTTTTCCTCGGGACGTGCCTGTTGTATTGTATTATAGAAAGAGTTGAAATCAGCCACAGAAGTATAAAATATACTATAAACATATGAAACTTACCCCCATGGTTTGATATTAATTTTTATATAAAGGAATATAAGAATATATCGTATGATGATGTCGAATCGGTATTATATACACTCAGTTGATACCTGTAGACAAAGCAGCGCTCTACCTATTGTCAATATTGAATTTGTAATGGTAGGTCAATGGTTTATATATGGTTTGATATGAGTTTTCATGTTCATATGAAAACTATGTTTTGGGTAAATTTTTATTACCTTACGTGCACACCACCACTCTAGAGAGAAGGAAATATGCATCTTCATCTCGTCAACAACTAACACCTTGCATGCTGATACAGAATATTAAGACCAAGTAGTAATATATTGATAGCATAACACATGTATAACAAAGATACCTTAGGATACCCCTTATAGTTGTGTAATATAAGTTATGATTATCTAGGCCCTCTAGAGACAAGAGGTCGGCCTTGCAAGGCAACAATATACAACTGTTTAGTAGTAATCAGTAACTTCATACATTGTGAATATGTTTTACTTTAAGATATTGTTTCTCCTATACATGCTTTATACAATTCTTTCAGCATTTACGTACCAACCACTCGACCATCTTCTATCTTCTACGACCCATTATAATTTCATATCGTCTTTTATATCATCTTCATCATCAGAATCATCATCTTGTGGTAGTGCTGCTAATGATAATTTCAGATCCTTCAATGCAGGGATGTGTTGTATCATCAGTTCAATGTTTTGAGAGTTGACTTTCATAGTTTGTGTCTGTAACATATCCTTCTTCTCCAGTCTTTGCACTTTACTCTGTAGTCTACGGATAATGATCTCTGACAGATCACCATCTTCTTCGTCTCCACCATCAAGTGACATACTTTTCACCCAACCTGCATTGATAACCTCTAAGATATCGTACAGGAGCTCATCAATATCCATAATGAATAGAATGATGACCGAGTTGGCAATGATCTCCGTATTACCTATACAAGCAGTAGAGTGGAATAGAAGTGAGTATTCATATATATGTGATCAACTCTACACATGAGACACAAAATGCAGTTCATCGGTACTTACTCGTTGCAATAGCTGCATTGTAGATTGTCGACACGTATAAGGTGAATGATGTGACTGTGGCCATGAGAGTACCGCCGACAAAGTATCTTGCTCTTGTATTCTTCTCGTGTCTTTCTTTGGCACTCAGTACAATCATTTTGATACCATTGATCAAGTCTTTCAATAAGTGAGTTGCCATTAGTACACCAAACACAGTCCATCCTCTCCAGTTTAGATCTGATGTATCTCGGCAATCGTCTTGATCTCTACTGCACTTCCAAGAGTAGATCAAGTCAACATTGTCATCTGACAAGTCTACTTCAGCGCCTTCTACAAACACAAACAGCATACCAACTTGTGTAGCCAATGTCAAGAGAACAATGAGCCAACCAGTTATACTTGTTCCCAAGAAGAATTGATACACAGATCCATCACCTAACGTACTTAAAGCGTACTTTTTGTCCCTATTTGTAACTGATGCTCGACGAATTGAACTTCTCGATAACTTGCGGTTCTTGTACTTGTCATAGGTATAAACTCCCAAGGCTAGCACACATGAGGTTCCTATTAGAATTGCAATAAAGATCCAAGAGAACTGAACATATGATGTAAAGCCTGATTTCTGAACTGCACTATCTTCATGTGGATAACAGTCTTCTTGCGCATTACCTGAGAGATGTGGTGATGAGTGTTAAGGTTAGCTTCGTGGACGATGTATATCACAACA
>Ga0214481_100373_pt1 | contig 23483 bp, 19 predicted proteins | sample M1_20Mar14CPVII9_4_FD_165057 | JGI IMG/M metagenome (GOLD analysis project Ga0214481, IMG submission 165057) | Marine eukaryotic communities from Monterey Bay, California, United States - M1_20Mar14CPVII9sort6BwellG10 | ecosystem: Environmental > Aquatic > Marine > Unclassified | place: USA...
CAAGTCTCGGATACCTAAGCATAACGATAACGACGGGCTGTGGGATGACTACCTCGTTGGAGACAAAGCTCTTTCTCATGATATGGACTTGAAACAGACAAAGTCAGACAAGGTTGACTACTTTTCATCTCTCAGTGTCGGTGATGGTGCATTTGTAAAGAGAAACTCGGGAATTTGGGAGTATGCCGAATTTGTTGAGAAGAAGGGAAACAAGATTTTCTTCAATGTAGAACAGAAGATGGTTCTAGATGGTAGCAGCGACACGTATATTGGTAGAATGTCGGACTTGTCTTCGGACACAAGTGTTGATCGTTTACGTAAGAAAGTTTGAGCAGTCTATTGCATTTATCTTGGCGATAATGTAGCAGACTATTAATGTAAATAGACAAAGAGACTAAGTCAAGTGGGATAAGTTGGGAAGCATGGCCGAGTTGTTTCATGAAGTCATCAGTAGAAACCTATATAAATAGGGAACATGTATATGTGAGATTATTTCAATATAAATGCAGTTGTATAAGACATTGATTACTTACATCATCAATAGATGAGTCTATTGATTACAGTATGTCCAATACCAAGGCCCACGCAGATAACAACGAACAAGAAATCACGTTAGTATTTAGCAAGAAGAAGTTGTTAGGCGCCGCCCTATCTTTCATCGCATATACTGCAATTGTTGTTTTGGCCGTTGCTTATGCAACGAAATCAGACGGTACATCGACACCCAACATGACGAGTAAGGCATCATCATTATCATCTCCGCTTAGTTCATCCATCATGGACGTTGGCGGTAGCAATACTGCCATTGAAAATAGCGGCGGTTTTTCATCATCAAATCAAGCAACGGCAGTAAACAACAACGAAAACCTCGACACAACAGCCAATAATATCGTTGCAACAACAACCAACGACTTGCCCGTTTCAGCTTATTATGGTGGTACTACTAGCAAGTACAGCAGGGCAAGTAGTAAGACTAGCAAGAAAGATAGCAAATCTTCCAAGGGTACGTATATTTATATCTTTTATCCTTTATGACTATCTCTTCATTTTGCCTTATTAAATTTTCATTGTAATACCTTGTTCTTCAATACAATTAACAGCTAATCCAGTGTGTGGTACGAGTGAAACACCCGCCTGTGTCCTACGTTTAGGGGATACCTCTGTTGCCCGATCATCTGGTGGTTATCCACAGTTTTTGGACTTCACACTCTATGGCTGTTTGGGCACTAGGTTACCTGGTTCCAGAACTTTTGGAAACCAACCTGATGCTGAAGTTGTGGCATACACCAACAGCGAAGGAAACTTTACTGTCAAGAAGGTCACATATCCAACAGATGGAGATGACTATTATAAAGCCTTATATGGTGGAACAGGAAATGCTTATGGTGAACGTTTTCCAGCAGCCATTGTTTACGCTGAAAATCTGGAAGAAGTCAAGACTGCATTACAATGTGCTACTGAAAATGGGTACAACGTTTCTCCACGAGGACGAGGTCATCATTTCCAAGGTATGTCCAACATGGATGGCCAGGTTGTTATTGACCTTAGTTTACTATGTAATGTTAACGAGTTTGAAATTGTCGAACCATTGGAAGAGGGTTGGCTCTTACCTGGACAGAAGTGGCTCAAGTCTATCAAGAGCAGTGCAGGTTGTACCAATGGAGTGATGCTTGCATATAACAATGCAACTGATGAGGGAGAAGGTGGTATCTATGGAACTGGATCCTGTCCTTCTGTTGGAATAACTGGTAAGTATGTTTCAAACCCTCACACTCTGTTCTCTTCACAACTAACACAAACTTTAACTTCTCCTCTTCACCAAGGCTTCGTCACTGGAGGTGGATCGGGTTTTGCCACGCCCTGGATTGGCTGGGCCTCCGACGATCTCATCGAGGCTGAAGTACTACTTGCTAATGGCTCTGTTGTCACCGCCAACAAGCATAACGAGTACTCGGATCTATTCTGGGCTATTCGTGGAGGTGGCAGTGGATTCGGGGTCATCCTGAACTTGACAAGAGCTGTTATCCAGTCCCCCGAGCCAAAGATAGGAACAACTAGAAAGTTTACTGTTCCTAAGCTGACTTATTCCTTCTTTGATGTTGATCCAGCACTTGCGGACGAGAAACGGATCCAGTGGTTTCAGAATTTCCAAGACTTTTTGTATGAAAATCCCGAAAGTAGCAAGTTTGGTGGTTCTGGTGATGTTGGTAAACTTGGTGCAGGATTATCGGTTGCTGTTTTCCTTGGTGGCTATGAAGAGTTTATTCATGTCTTTGGTGATGCTGATCTACTAGACACGACTGGAGTTCCAAGTGGAATCTTCCAGTTCCCTGATGATACACCCTTGACTCTTCCTGAAGAAGTCAATCCAACCGGAACAGTTCTTTTTGAGTTTGACTCATACATTGAAGCTGTGATATTTTCTACTTGTGACCTGATGACCAGTCAAGACTCACTTTCCCTTGCTTTCATTTACGCTGCATGGTCTTTGCAAAATAACAATTGGTGTGATGATCTTGATATTCCACAGGCCAAGTGTGTAGATAGAAGCTTTGATACTCCCACTGGTCCGTTTTCTTTTAAGTGGCTTCAAGCAGCCAATTCAACTTTTCATCCTTGTTTTGACGAAGAGGTAATTGCAGCTTTTGCAGATAAATTGTCTGATCCAACCTCTGTCTTGAGCCGCGGGGGAAGCGCAGCTATATCTAGTAGAGTTCTCGGTCAGTCGGCACCAAACACTTTGACAGGGGGTATCATGATTCCCAAGATTGATAATGAACTATGGAACAAAATTGTCAAAGAGATTGGTAGTCCCTTTGCTGGAGTTTCTATAACCCATCTTCAGGTGAGGTTGTATCTCTTACTTCATATACCTTTACCCTTTTAACAACATTGCTTACTTCTTTTGTATTACCTGTTCCTCAGCACGGAGCTGCATCTGTTCCTAAGCCCGATGATACTGCAAATGCCTTACGGGATGTTGCGATCATGACTTCTCAAAGTACTTCTGTTGATGCTTTCAACATTATCGCCAATACCCTTGTTAACGAACACAAACCCTATAAGGGCGAACCGTCTGCTGTCCAAGGGTATGTCAACTACCCGACGCCCATTGGCAATCCAAACTATAAAAAGTTCTACTATGGTGATAATGTTGAACGTCTCTCCAAGATCAAGCGCAAGTATGATCCTAGGAATGTCTTCCTTCAACCTCTACAAATCCCTGCTGCTGATGAGGAATAAGAAAACAAGTTCAAAATGTGAAAGAGTGAAGATTCATGTGCGAAGTGTAAAGTGTAAACGTCCGATATTGTGAAGTGTGAAAGTAAACGTCCGATATTGTGGTGAAGTGTGAAAGTCTCGACCAAGTCATGATTTCAAGTTTGAAATATGCGTTGTTTAGTAATTGGTCTATAAGTATAAATGTAAAAGTCAAGTTAGGATCCAGACTGAGCTTCTCCTTTACTTCTTTCTCTAGCGTATGGTCATCATACTGATGCTATTGCTAATAGTCACTTGGACAAGTTACATAGTCATTAGCACCTCCACTTCTTGGTCTGATGCCAATGAGGCAGAAGTAGACAGCTTGGCGGTTTTCAATCTTTGAGTTGTTATGCAGTGTTATGATAGAAAATCTTGGCCCACATATAATTCATTTATAGATTGACATCATATGAGATACTACGAGCATACGACTGTAATCTACTTTACTTTTAGCTCTGCCCTGTTCTTCTCTGACTCGTCTACATCGACTTCTTCTCAAGCAGTATGATCTTTTGATGCCGCCTTGCTTTCCTTTGTTGCAGCTACACTTCGATCGTTAATCTCTGCTCTATTGTTATTTCCTTCAATTGCTGTAGCAAACTTACGAAGGAAGTTATGTACATAAAAAGCTGACAGTACAAGTGCAATAGCAAGGGGTGGCTTTCTCCTTAGTAAGATTGTACAAATGGTAGCTCCAACTATATTTACCTTTTGTAATAGTCTCATGTTCTTTAGTGCTCTTCGACATTTGATACAGTTCTTGGCATGCCATAGCCACGGGTCTATTTGCTCTGCTCTATTCATTGCTCGTGTAGGAAGTGACGATATCGAAGAGGCACCATATGTGTTGGGCGGCGAGTTAGCCAGTCCATGCTTTGTCCACCATTTACGAAAAAGCGATGGTCCAAGGTCAGACTTGGTTGCCAATATGTAGTTTAGTCCATCTGTTGGTTGTCTTCCTTCTTTAGCAGCCCCGACCGATACTGATCCTTTCTGTTTGTTGAGAGTCTCCATGCTTATTCTTGCATTCCTTTCAGCATCGTGAAGCCAAGTATCAGTATTCAAGAACCTATTGGAGCCTAAATGACCTAACCATGCTGGCAAAAATCCTCCGAGCTTGAAGTCTGGCAGAATTGCTCTGCATCTTCCTTCCTCAATTGGTGCAGTAAATACCAGTAAATTTGGTGTGTACTCTGCTGTTGCATTAGGTCTAGTCCGAAAGTGATACAACGCAGGACGCTGGAACGAGAGTACTCCATCTCGTTTCTTTCCTCCGGATATATCTTTAAAGCTCGCCTCAACATGTGTGAAATTGCTTTCTAATATTCCCATTTCCAATGGAGAACCATCGTCTCGAGTTCCTTGCAATGAATGGTGAGCGTAGGGGATATGAGCAGGGTCCATGAAGTTCTCTAGTAGAAAGTCGAGACTGTATGGAACATCCCTCACGAAATAGGTTCGACCTTCATCAATATGATCTTGGAGATAGGGATAATGATCTTCTGGTAATCGTGATATTCTGCAAGTAAGTATAAAGAAATGTATAGATTATGAGTAGACACATACATATCACCAGTTTTCAAAACAACAACTGCTCACGGCCAAGATTCTCCAGTGACATCTGTGGGTAAGAAAACAAACAATAGATCTCCTGCTTGATGTAGCGGCAACGCGGTGGCACTTGCACCCCTTGTTGCTGTTTCGATAGTACGTCCCTCCTCCAGCTGTGGAATTCTAGTTAATTTCCCGTCCGCTTCAAATTGCCAGCCATGATATGGGCTGGATCATATGATTGTTTGATAAGGAGAGGAGATGTGAGATATATGAGTACATGTAAACAATATGACACAACATATGCATAAACTACTCTTACCATTCAATACATCCAGATTCAGGATCCACTCGACCCTGAGAAAGAGGAGCTAACCGATGTGGACATGCGTCAACCATGGCACTCCACTTAGTTGCTACTGACTGCATTCCTTTTAGATTTCCTGGGCAATGGTTTATGCCAAACTGCAATATCAATACCACAGATTTTATGTTCAGATGGATTGATTCCAGTAAGCGATGATGCAGACCCAATTGGCAGCCATGCTCCTAATTGATAAGGTGATGATTGTGTTGATACATCTTCGTCTTTAGTTGATGGTGCAGCACTTAAATCAGCGGTAGATGATAATGATAATGAGACAGTAGTAGAAGAAGATACATGATGTGTACTTATATGTGGTACGGAATGCATAAAAGCATGGCCATTGTTTGTGAATAATGTTAGCATTAGTAGAATTGTTGAAAGTTCTTTGACATTCATCATTATTCAGTTGTTGTTGAAGACTAAGTAAACTGTATCTAATGTCTTGAACAAATTATGTTGCAATTAGTTGCAATGCAACCTAACTTAGTCGCATCTTAACAAAATACTACTACTAGAGTACTACAATAAACGAATAGTACACAATAAGGTTGGAGAGACTCCTACCTAATCTCTTGCAAGAAAATTGATAATCTCAATATCTGCAAAGTAGAGTAGGATAGTGTGAAGTGCGAAGTAAATTTGTCTCCTCACATGACCACCACAATCACAGTGAAGAAGATTTGGTCAGTCAACAACACTAAAACTGCAGACGGTCTAGTTCAACGATATATTTATATCTTACATAGAGACAACACAAAAACAGTTACGTGCCTAACAAATTCTCCCTCTATAATCCACAGTCCACTCAGTTTGATAGAACATATCTAACACGGGTTTTGAATGACAGAGAAGCGAGCCCCCTTATATGGTACATTATATCCTCTGTGCATAACCCGAATCTTCTCCCCTACATACGAACTTCCCTTTCTTCTTCCACAATCCCAATATCAAAAATCATATCATGTGTGCATTTAGCAGCAACTACTCTCCTTCTTAACCTGTTGGCTGCGGAGGGAAACACCTGGCTTGGAGGCCGGTGCGGCACTGGGTTGGTTCTTCATCCTAGCCTTGATCTGACTGGCCATGGTCAAGAAAGCCTGCTCAACATTTGTAGAAGTCTTCGCGGAGGTTTCCAAAAACTCAATTCCAAGTCCATCGGCAAACTCCTTACCCTGCTCAGTTGATACAACGCGCTTACCCTCAAGATCACACTTGTTACCCACTAGGAGTTTGTTTACATTTTCACATGCATATCGGTCAATTTCATGGAGCCATTGCTTCACATTATTAAAGGACTCATTATCTGTGACATCATATACGACAATAATACCATGTGCTCCTCTGTAATATGATGAAGTGATTGTACGGAAACGTTCCTGTCCTGCTGTATCCCAAATCTGAAGCTTGATTGTTTTCCCGTCTAGCTCAATTGTTCGGATTTTCTATGTGTGAAGGGAAGTGAAGTATCGGTTAGTGATTTTGGTATGAACAAAGGTACGCATGCATGGTTTGGGGAGTGGATAATAATATCCCGCGAACAAATCAACAAGGACTCCGATGTGCATATAAAGGGCTGCCAACGCAAGTCTGTTTCGTCCCTCTTTCTCAAAGTTTGCTCTGCACTAATCTAGCTGGGATAGACAATTCCCATTACCCCTCATGCCCCTTAATCCTTCTGCATTATTTTTCTATTATTGTTGGGTGTATAATTCGTCCTGACAATTCATAAAATCCCATCCCCAAAATTTGGCAGAGTCCTAACTTCATATTCCCAACATCCCCATTAATCATCACCCCAGTACCCTCCAAACAATAAATCCACTCCCCGTAAATACTGCATGCGCCGTGTGTATATAATGACCAAGACAAGAATCACAAAAATAATTTAGATAATTGCAACTTTAACAAAACCAACTTACAAAATCAACACCAATAGTGGAAATGTATGACTCCGTGTAGGTATCATCGGCAAATCTCAACAAAAGACTCGATTTACCAACTCCTGAGTCTCCAATAAGAAGTAGTTTAAATAGATAATCGCTGTAGTTTTGTCGAAAGTATAGTCAGAAGATAATAGGGATGAGGGAATATGTTAGCAAACGTATAAGAATTCTCAATACAAAAAATAAACTGCATATCGAAACCTCCCACCCCACCAACAAAAAACAACCAAACAGTTGCAGCATTATACACCACCGTCACTTCTAATATGTCGAATTACACCCCACCAACATATATTTCAACTGCTGTCGTGCATCCTTAGTCCTTTGCAATGAGCTATTAGTATAGCCCAAAAAATACCACCGCTTTGGTAATTAAGGCAAGGTCACTCAAGCAACAGAGATGGAAATATATAGCATCAATGTGCACCCCGATTAATATAAAATTGTTGAGTAGGAGATTTCTATACCATCCCTTGCTATGGGTCATTATCATCTCTCAACTAATTGCAATGCACCACATAAATCCATCCCGAACTCTTCTTAATTCAGCCCACATTTTCAACCAAAATTACCGCTGCCACCACTTTGTAACACAATTAACTTACTATTCTGGATTCATTATTAATATTATTTAATGTTAAACTAGGATCAAATACTACACGGCTTATCAAATTCGTTCCCAAAGTGCAAAGGCAAAGGTGGTCGGTTGTTGTTTGTCGTTTATAAGTTTTCATGTGATAGAAAACTCTGTTTGGTTAAGGAATTAATCAGGTACCACGCTGTTTCTCCTCTTTCTTCTCTATCAAAATGCTTCTTCATGTTGCTCTCTTAGCTGGCGGGCCGGTGCCCTAAGAACTATTATATTCCCATAATCACAGATAATCAAGAGGAAAAGCTTTGGAGCTTTGCCTCTTCCATGGGGACTTCAGTATCGAGATAGAAGATTATAGAGTGAGGTAGGGGACTAGCTTAAAATTAAAACCTGCCTTCCTACTTCTTTTTATATTCCTTCTCGTCATCAGTATCCCTAACATATACTGAATATATCACATCTCCATTCTCAAGATAATTCCGTTCTATCCATCTTTCACCATCAAACCAAACAGTATCTATATAGTTCACACGACCTTTCAACAGTCCAAAGAATCCCACTGGCAGATTCGACACGCCGAATATATTTGTTTTGATATCCTCATATGTAAATGTAAATACACCAGGATTCACTGGACCAATATCTACTGAACATGAACTCTTGGCTACTAATTCATTCAATCCCAAGACCCTTTTACTAAACTTCAAAACGTAATCTAAACTCCCATCAGTTCCCATAAACTCCCCTATACGTAAGATAACTGTTGAACCATAGGGTAATTCGCCAGGAGCGACATCACCCTTACTTTTATCAATACCATCAGTACTGCTACTGTCAGTACTAAATATCATTCTCCAACTCTTATTCTCAACCTGTGCAACAAATTTTGCAGTACCGAAAGATGTTTTGACATCAATTGGTGAATCAGTCTTATCAACCACGGCCTTAACATAGTTGGATAACTCCTCACTCTTCTCCTTTGATAGATTTTGTAATAATATATTTTGTTTCTTTATTGTTTCGAGTTGTGCAGATAATTCTTGTAATTCGAATAGTTCTTTAGGTTTGTTATTAGATATATTTGTTGCTGGTTTGGAGGATGATGGAGAAGAACTTTTACTACCAAATCCTGATCCAGCATATAATTGTGTAGTCGTATCGTCTTTGCTAGATACAGTACTAGCAGTAGTGATGACTGTTGAGGGTATTATCTTCGTACACCGAGGTGATACTCTTGTCGGTATTGATTGCAATGAAAGAATAAATGCAGTTTGTTGGTGATCATTGAATGGTGTTGACGAGCCATTGACTGATCTGATTTCCACCGCTAACAGCAACGACAGTAACAAAAGAAGGATAGATATAATCATGGCCGATGAAAGGAATAGAGACGTGGGTTTATGATAACAAAAGTTGCAGCGTCATCAAGCTGACACTACCTAACACATCACAAAGTATGCAATGACTCTTGTGTGTGTGTGTGGTGTGGCTGTGTGTATGATTCATAGTAAGATACCTCAATTTATTCGTTCCTCTTCTTTTTGCTTATTTGATTGCAGCCGCTGAGCAGTGGTTGAAGAGTAGAGATTAGAACAAAGGTACATATACCGCCGTTTGAGGTAACGCCAAATTAAGCAGTTGGTTGGATACACAACAGCAGTATCGTTTAAGAGTTGCTACTTTCCCTAGAGGGCTAAAGATAAACTGCAATTGCAATTCCGTGTTTGCAAACCACACTGATAATAAACACACATCACACACTTAATACTTCAAGCAAACTCTCAAACCATTTGCCTCAGCTGCTCTACGCAGCACTATCACACGATTGCACAAGTCAAGAATAGGAGGGCGTCAATTCTCAATCTCTCCTCTCGGTAGTACTACTTTCATTCCAACCCACAATTATTCCTCTACACCATTAAAACTCTATACTAAACAACAAATAAATACATATGATTGGTATCAACAAAGGATTAAATATGATCATTCTAGTAAACAAAATTTAGATCTGTTATCAAAGAACAGGAGATTCTACAGTTATTCATCAAAAAGCGACGGAGATAACAAAGAAGAAATGAAACTAAGCAAAGAACCTACAATATTTGAGAATCTCAGTTTCAAAGAAAAAGCTAAGATACTAGCAACCGAATACGGTGTTGCATTCACCGTATGGTGGACGTTTGTATGGGCAGTAAGTGGTTTTGTAACGTACGGCGCAATAGAAATGTCTGATATAGATTCATTAACGTTGATTGCAAAATTGGAGTCTTATGTTGGGTATGATCTTTCTTCTAAGATTGATCCAAAGTATGGTAACATTGGCTTGGCCGTTGTAGTGAATGAGGTTTTTGAACCTTTAAGATTTCCTATAGTGATTGCAACGACAAAGCCAGTAGTGGATAAAATTCGTGCTTTCAGGGGTACAAACAGCTGATTACTAGTACTGTTAGAACCTAATTATGCTTTTCTAAAATGAAATCTTTCATCAGCTGGTAGTATTCAAAGTTACTTTTAAGTATACCCAGGAGATGTCTGGTTTATGGTATCGAAGAAGTAGTTGAGCGGATAGTTTGTAGCTTAACACCTACCGTCTTTAGCTTGGAATATGTCCGCACAGACGATTAAGATACGACGACTTAAGAAGAAGAAGTTAATAGGATACCACCGTTTGACTTGGACAGTATTCAGAAGTCGGAAGGAGGAGCTTGCTCAAGGAACGAAGACAAGTCCGAGGTATTATTAATCGAATCACTTCAACAACAAAATGAAGAGCTAAAGAGAGAAAATGAGTTGATGAGGCATCTTGTCTTGTCAATCACCAAGCAAGAGGGCATACATGCTATGGTGGGAAGTTACAAGTATCCTGCCCAGAGTATTTGGCCGTCATCAAGAATTGCAAAGATTGTCAATGTGTATTGAAACCAGTTGATCCATTGGATGAGAAATGCTCTATAACCGCTAGTTGTTTGTATGCCAAGGAGACAAGGAAGAGAAATGTTCTTTAACCATTGATATTATGTACAAGAAGAAGAATAGATGGAGGAGGAGGAATAATAATTTCTAATATGAAGCATGATTAGTTCTTCCATACACTTACATTCATTAATCCTTGCTGTAATTCTCCTAACCTACATTACATTGGGCATACTCGTTATTCATTCTCTATTAGTTGTTGCTTATCACTCTACCTAAACTCACGGTACTCGTTTCTTTTTTCCAGGATAACCCTATTTCTAAAAGCAAGTGTGCGGTGGAATTAGTATGATTGTACGTTGGATAGGTGTATACAGTAATACAGTAAAGTCATACCGGTGTCACTGTCAAAGTAAAGTTCAGGAGATTCAGCCGGCAGAGAAAATTAACAACTGTCGGCGATGCTGTTTCATCAGGTAGTGTGAACTTTGAGGCCTACTTGTCGTTAATTGTTGTATTGTTGTATTGTGGGTGTCCCAATGAATACAATACAATAATTATATATTATTTATATGTCAATTGCAATTGTATGTGCGGTTGATAAATAATTTCCCTTTTTCAATAGTATGAAAAAAGAAACAACAGAGGATAAGAACAACAACAATAACATCATGTCTGCAGCTGTTGAATCTACAAACCCAAATGATGGCGATGGCTATTATAGGGATGCAGGAAGTGTTGTCTCTGCATCGTCTGGTACTACATATCATCATCCAGCATACTACTCTTATTCAAATCAGCAACCGATGCGTATCCTCCTCCCGATGGTTATTCTGCACAATACATGCATCCACCATACCAAACATATGCCCCATCATCAGGAGCTCCTCCTTTGCCGCCACCGACACAACAACAACAACAACATTATCAACCCCATCTTCATCCGGCTCCTCCACAAGCTCAGCCAATGTATTATGGCTCATGGCCTGGTGGTGCAGCATCTACACAAAGTGCACCACCACTAAACAACCAACACTATGGAGGTGCACCCTACCAATCTATACTACCCCCTGAGGCAAGTGGTAATAACCGTAACAGACGACCATCCTCTGCGGGTGCGAACAATGTACAGCCAGTTGCTTATGGCATGTACGGTCAAGCTCAGAATGATAACTTGATATCAGCACTACATCACATTAAGAGGAACCCTAATGCAACCTTATTTGATATTCAAGGTAAGTAGATAGTATGCCCTTTTCTTTTTTATACAGTATTAGGTATTCATATCTCTATAATATCGCTGATCTCATTCATACCCATATCTATTATACCTCCTACCCTTCTCTAGACATCATCCCAGATATTGCATGTTTCGATGAGGGTGGGTCAAGATTCATTCATAAACGTCTTAAACTAGGTACCATCGAGGAGCAAGAACTTGCCATGAAGGTTGCATTGTCTGCAATCGAGGAATTATGGTCTCATCACTTCGGTAACTTTATGCTCCAGGGTATCTTTGAATTTGGTACCGATGAGATGAAGAAGGAGTTGATGGAGTATATTTATAACACCCAAGATGTTGCGGCACTTTGTGTGCACATGAATGGGTAAGTATTGTTTGTATTGATGTTTTGTGATATTCTATTGCTGTTCCACAGAATGATGAAACATCTAATATCCTCCGACTTTAAATTCCATTGTACACATAATCATCATAACAGATGTCGTGTAATACAAAAGGCTATTCGCTGCCTCGCCCAAAAAGATGTCTCCAAGCTCATTCTTCAGTTTCATGACAAGGTAATTCCATTCACCCACGATCCCAATGGCAATCACGTTATTCAACGATCTATCCAAGTTATGAGTTCCTTTGCCAAGATGGAAGAAGCTGCTAACAATCCTGACATTGCCTCAAGTTTATCTGATCAGATGCAGTTCATCATTGATGATATTGTAAACAATACCGAAAGCTTATCCTCCCATCGGTATGGTTGTCGTGTAGTCCAGCGTGCTATTGAGCATTGCGTTGATGATCAGAAGAATGAAGTCCTCGAGAAGATTATCAGTTGTCACAAGAGCCTCGTTGTTGACCAGTATGGCAATTATGTCATTCAACAAGTATTGGTCTGTGGAAGTGAAGATCACCTCACAGCCATCCTCAAGACACTGACCGAGAATGATGCCCTGCTTAAATTCTCCAAACATAAGTATGCTAGTAATGTCGTTGAGGCTATCCTTGAACATGGTAAACCCGACCACAAGGAGACAATTTTGAAAAGTTTATTGAAGGATACACGTGATGAGAAAGGTGGATACTGTTGCGTTATTGAGCTATCAAAGGACTCGATAGCCAACTATGTGGTCAACAAGGCCATTGAAGTTAGTAAAGATGAGCTCCGCAAGGATCTCTTTGAAGTGATTGAATCAAGCCGACCAGAGTTGTCTAAGTCTCAGTATGGCAAGTACGTCCTGGAAAGTCCGCGTTAGTATTGTTTTATGATATGAAGTCATGTGTTCAGTATTGAAGTCTCGACGATTGATTGCCCTTGCATATCATATGTACTAACATATGTTATAATCTCCTCTCTTTCATCATCATAAACTGTGATAACGCGCATCTTCCAGCAAAAGCTTGACAAATGCAACAAGCAAGTTAGTTAAACTTTATTCGCGTATGGTTGAGTAAAGATGAATGATGGCCTTCAGTTGTGACGGGTTGATATATGTTTTTCGTCTCCCTTTTAACTTAAGGAAAGGGGACAATAGAGAGAAAGAGAACTAGATTTGAAGTAGATTTTGAGAGGTCAAGTTTTGATAGAAGGAGGTTTTGAATATAATGTACATTAGTAGAAACGTTGATTGAACATTGATTGTACTTACTTTACACTTGTAACCTTGGTAGTTGTCGGACTATTGTTATTCGAATGGAATATCATCCATCAAGTTGTTACTACCCTTTGGTAAGAGAATAACTAACCCATCAAGTTCCTTGTTCAACTTTATTTGACAACCTGGCATTCATAGAAAGAGAGACACGGTGTGTGAGAAAAGGTGCCCCTTTGAGGTATAATGAACACGAACTAGACAAACGGACTCTTACCCAATCTAGAAGTTATCTGCGGCTCAAATGCTAAATCAAGCATATCCTGCTCGGCTTCCGAAGGAGGACCAATCTTATCATGATGACTTGACCTGCTTGATTCTTTATCATCTTCACTATCATCTCTTTTAGAACGAGGACGTACTGATAGTAATTTCTCATCATCTGGAGGTGAAATCGTATCATCATACCAATCTGGATGTATTACCACATGACACGTCGAGCATGCCATAATACCAGCACATGCACACTCTAGGTACTCTCCCAAGACATCACAATTTTCACTTGTACCAAACTTGGCAACATCTGTGAGTGTTATACCTTCCATGGCTTCTACTTGAAATGCTCTTTCCATTGAATCTATTATGGGAGGTGAAGTACTATCTTCCTCTGGAGCAGGAGACCAACCAGTGGATGGTAAACACCAAATCTTTACCTTACTCTTTCCTTCTTCCTTCTCTAATTCTAATTTGACCGATGCAGCAAGTGCCTCTAAGCCTCCGTCTTCATCTACTTCATATCGTCCAGCTAATGCCTTGACCATACTTAGTAGTGAGGAAGGTTGTATACCGTTTTGCAATAGTGCATCGATTACCCCATCAGAAACTGCTGCTGAATATCCAAGAGAAGTTAGAAACTCTTGAGTTTGTTGCGTGGGTGTCTTTTGTGTATCATCTGATGATGGTGTTGAGGAGGAGAATGGCCTATGCAATATTATTGAATCATTGAATTTTTGTACATTTGATTGTTTCAAGTCTATACACTTATTACTCATTACAACACGCCGCCACAGTGCCGCACTATGACGAGATATCCCACACCTTAATAAAGTTCTACTTGCAATCATTCCAGTCCAACAATATCATATGCAATAGACCTTCTCCATCCTCAATCAATAATCAACTCAGAAAGTGGGCTCAGTGCATAATGGTCTCATTACTACTTTTTTCTGATATTATTATTAACATTCATAACAGATACAATATGTCATCAGTGAGCGGATTAGCGGCCTCTATACGTTCTGCAACCGAGAGTGCAAACTTTGATCTGGGTGGCTGTGATGTAAGTATATTTCTAGGTTTGTATAGGTAATGCATTGTAATTTTGCATAGGTACTGACTCATAATTGCATTGCATGTTTAATTATCATACAAACTCAATCACATTGCAATATTGTACCCAATATACTATCTTATTCTATTATTATGTTTTATAGGCTGCCAATATCAAAACAACAATCAACGATGCTTTTTCTGAACCGTTCCAGTTGGATTCAATGATACGTATTACTTTTGTGGTTGGCGGAGGTAAACTTTCCAGATCAAAGTACGATCCTAAAGGTGAGAATTCCCCATATTGAGTTTGCATGTTTACTTGTTCAATTCAAATTGTTTTGCATACGAATAAGCATAGCTTATACTTTATACTTTTACTAACAATCTGATTTCCCTAACTGCTTGGATATATTTAGCTGGGTTGCATGTTACAAACGCTTTGAAAGAGTTATCCTTTGAAGAAGATCGGGGAGCCAGTTGTACAAATGATTGTGCTGGAAAGTCCGCGTTTGTGTTATTTTATCTTTGAGTGCTTCATTTGAACTTAGTTTGCCTTTATTTGACTGCCCTTGCAAACCGAAAGCACTAACATATGTTACAATCATCTCTCTTCATCTTCATAAACTGCGAAACGCGCATCCCAGGATGTTACAAATCTCAACACGATACTGGGAAGAATATCTTTACTATTGTAGTATTTCCTAAATTAGTTGATCAGGCATCTCCACAGGACGTCGCAGGAGGTGGCAGAGGGGAAGTATCGTATGAATATCCAATTCCCATACCATTATCCGAAGGTACTCCAGTGCAAAAGATTTTGCTTGCTTCTGAGGACACATTTCAAAAGATGGCACCTAGTTTGTGCCCAACTTGGTCCGAGAAGAAGATGTGTAGCGAAGTTCTAAAGTTAGCTGTGGAGACATTGCAATCAATGGACAATAAAATGATGAAAGGAACGCCACTCTCGGATATTGAGAATGCATTCTACGATGAAACTGGAGGCGTATCCGCTATTGGAAACAAAGCTGAATGTTTGAAAAAGCTGATGCATCAACAAGTTGAGGATGGAAAGCTCATGCAGCATGAGATTGATCGATTACTATCTCAGGTCGAGGAGAAGATATCTAATTTTGATATTGATATCGACACAGCATTGAACAGGTCACAAGAAAAGAAAGTTGCAAAGCTAAAGGCACAAAGAGAAAAGGCTGTTGCTCGTAAACAAATGCTACAAGGGCACAGCAGTTTGCCACCCCCCAAGCTAAAACACGAAGCGCAAATTCTCAAGCTGAGTAAGGAGTTGCAGCCGTTGTTGAAACTAGAATCATCGACCAAGGGTAGACTACTCAGTATGAAAGAAACCAAGCAACTAGCCACCAAGGATGAGCTACAGGAGGAAATTTCAGAGTTGGAAGAAGCAAGTCGAGGATGGTTTGAAGATCCAGATGACTTTGAGGTGCGTTTACAGGCAAGTCGGAAGAAAACAGCAGTAGCGAGTAAAAGTGTAGCAAAGAAGAAGCCGTCAGGAGGTGGCAAAAAGCCTGGGACTGGATCACGTTCCACCGCATGGCTAACACCTGGTTCAAGCGGTATTGCTGCAAAACAGGCCGCAGCTGGCAAGAAGGCCTTGGCAGCCAAGAAGGCAAAGCCCAAGGGTGGTGGAGTCTTTGCGGCCATGATGATGGACAGTGATAGTGACAGTGATTAGAGTGGCGAGATATTTTTGAGAAGAGTTGCAGTGACTAGGAGTGGTGGTATACTGTTGAAGTTGAACTGATACGTATATACCAATTCTATGATTGAGCAGGCGGTGGAGTACAATTACACAGGATGAGCAATGTTGTTTACTTCCTTCTCGTAGTTTAGATAAAGCTTGAGTCGATTATACCATTGCTCTTGATTATCAATTCATATTGTACGGAAATCTGTTATAAACTCTAAGCCACCTTGCATACATGCAATCACCTGCAGGTATACAAAGCTCAGGTAGCAGAAAGAAGACTCACGAACAACATACCGTCGGGTATTGAACAATATATTCTTTTTATATTTCATTTATTAATTTACTCTGACTTGATTTGCTTCTTGGCAGTAGTGCCCTCCCTGAAACCATTCTTAAACCTACGAGTTAATGTCTTCATGTATCTCATACGTCCAGTACCAACAGTTCTACGACCCTTGGCCTTCTGTCCCCAATTATAATTCCTCATCTTCTTGGCAGGGTATCCACAACTAGAACATGTCTTCTTCTGGATGTGGTATGAAATTTTACCACAACGGCGGCATGCCGTGTGTGACTTGTTATGTCTTTTTCCGAAGGAGGTGGTACCCTTAGTCTGTAGGTTTTAGTGAGATAAGATGGGGGGAGAGGAGGTAAAAGGAGAGTTAGTATTGTAAATTCTAAAATTGCAAAATATTGAACGATAGGTTTATCAGCCGCCATCCAGAGGAGAGAAAACGCGTCAACAATACTCCAACCAACCCTTAAACATGCATACTACCACCCTCGAAGCAGTGGTATGTTCTGTTCAACAGTAGATGCTCCTTCATCCATCCAATCAACAGAAAGATGTGCATGTCTTTCAACCACTACCACCGGCGGCACAATTTTCAGCCGACAATAAACCCCTCATTTATAAATATATCTAGCAACAAACCATACGAGTTAATTATGTTTGTCAGCAATAAGAACGCACCATCTTAGTTAGAAATATTAGTTAGTGATGTTGTTGTATGTTGCAAGTTCGTACTTAATACGGCGTGGGCCCTCTAATGCTTTGTTGTGTTGAGGAAAAAAGCGTACTGTACGGATTACTTAGTAACAGGTAAGCAAGAAACGGAAACTCAATTTCAATTGGTGGTGGTCTGAAACGAAACCCATGAAGTACAAAATCACAGGTGAACACGTCACGGGTTTATCACGGGGCTTAGACACTTCATCTTTCTCTCATTTCTCATTTCTGATTCATCATTCATCAGTTGGTATGAAGAAAAAGTTAGGCGGCACGGCAAGACAATGAAGAGATACCTATGCAAGCATACTCTTATTACCTTCTTGAGCAATCACATTTACTTCATAAATAGACTCGAAATATAGAATTAGAATAGTACTCAACGAAGACAATAACATGAATACGTCAGCTACAGTAAATGAAGACGCTGACCGTCTTGATATATCAAAGCAGGAGAAGATAGTTTCTACCTCAAAGCAGCAACAAGATAACAAAACTGTAGACGATCCAAAGAAGTATTGGTTATCAAAAGTGCATCCAGAGCTAAACACAGACAAGTGCATCGATATGAATTTCGATAGTAGGTTGAAAATTACCTTCTTCAGAGGATTAATGTACATGATGCGAGCACCTATATCCGAAGGCGTGTCGGTTAAGAAAGTCAAGTGTGGTTACTATTACTACCCTAAAAACGGGGATGACAAATCAAACAGTATATCTACATCTGCAATTTTATGGATACATGGAGGTGGACGTATAATGGGTAGTGCTGGTGGTATGCTCGATGAAGTATGTTCTAAGATTGTATTGCAGTTCAATCTGCCAGTATTGAGTGTACATTATCGTCTAGCGCCTCGTCATCCATTTCCTGCAGGTCTTGACGATATTCACAGGGGATATCATTGGTTGGTAGAGCATATTGCAAAAGAATCAGGAAGTAGTAGTAGTGCTAGAATAGCAATAGCTGGTGACAGCGCTGGCGGTGGTCTTGCTGCCGAGATATGCCAAAGACTTTATGACGAGCACAAAGCAAGTACAACACAAACAATTCCTCTTCCAGCGTGTCAGTTATTGATCAACCCAATGCTCGACGATCGGACTTGTTGCAGTGAACAGTTGTCAAGCATGCCTCCTCATTTGGTCTGGAATCACAAGAGTAACAGCTATGCATGGAAAAGTTACCTCGGACGAAAGTATAAGCCTGGTGACGAGATGATTCCCAAGTATGCAGCCGCTAGTAGACGGACTGACTTGTCAGGTTTGCCGCCTTGTTACATATTAATCGGAGATTTGGATATATTTCATGAAGAAAGTAAAGATTATGCAACTCGTCTTGATGAGCATGGAGTTGAAATTGAGTTAGACGAGATAGTGGGTGGATTTCATGGAATTATGTCAAATAATCTCAAAGACCAACCTATTGTAGATGCTTGGGCAAGATGTCATGCATTTAGCAAGAAGTACATTTTTGATTAACTTAAGTAGATAAAGTGTATTGTAAATATTGTCGTATAATACTCACATACTTGATGCTTCTTCATCATGTGATACAACTCATGTTTGCATTGTTGGTCGGCTAGCTATGCTGTAGTAGAGCTTGTGAAAGCACTTTACTTATTTTTTGCATTGTTCATCGACTTTCTGATATCATGAACTGTACATGATATCTATCTCTTTTGTCTTGAATTCAAGCACTTCATCGCCCAGACTGCGCCACCGAAACCATTATCTACATTCACAACACCAACACCTGGACTACAACTATTCAACATTGTTAATAATGCACTCATCCCGTTCAAGCTCATACCATAACCAACCGATGTTGGTATAGCCACTACTGGAACATCTACCAACCCACCTACCACACTAGGCAAGGCTCCGTCCATACCAGCACAAACAATAACACATCCGACATTAGGATTTCGTAATTTGGGCAATGCAGAGATGATACGATGTAGTCCGGCTACACCACAGTCATATATACGTGTTACTGGTATACCTGAGAGTGAGAGTGTTACAGCAGCTTCCTCTGCTACTGGTAGGTCTGTTGTTCCTGCACATGCAACTACCACTGATGGTCTATCGTCATTTTCTTCAATACTATCATCTTCTTTTATTGAGTTTGCACGTACCGATATGATTCGTGCAGTATCATGATACTCTAATATTCCATGTTGTAATGGTCCAATGTCAATAATAGCCTTGTACACATCTTTATCAACTCGAGTTGCAATGATTGCCTTAGATGCTGCTGATGTACTTATTGTTGAAGTATCCTCTGCATTTGCAAGCTCATTGTCATTATCTATAATTTTATTTACATTCTCTGCCATTGAATCTAATATGGAATGTATCTGAGAGGGTGTTTTACCCTGTCCAAATACCGCCTCTGGGAATCCAGTACGAGATGCTAAGATAATATTATTATATGTATATAATATGAGATAAATAAGCAAATACATTAATGGTGTAAGAGATGATGCAAGAAGGATTAAAGGATACCGAACGACAAAGCAACACTTATCTTACCTCGACGATGATCAAGATTAGCAAAGGATGATAGTGTATCATCAGGAGATTGTGTAGATGTAGGAGGAGGGGATAGGAGTGTTGATGTATTGTTTGTATAACATCTGATGGGTACTAGAGTTGATGGATTGATGATGTTGGGTATCTTTGCCAAAGAATAGCGACAGCTCAAACATTGATACTTTTTGATGACCGACAATGCCACCGATGATCTTCTCCTAATAACATGATGTATACCTTGTAACATTGTCAAGTGATGGAGTGCTCTCGGCTCTCATATGTTACATATCGGCTATCGATTTCGATTTTATGTATTAGGGTACCCAAGGTCTTTTCTAATTAGGTATCTCCCGATGTTGGTCGAAAGAAATTGCTGACGTGGACATTTTCTTTCGTCCCCGGGCTTCCTCGTTTAAATTTCGACTAAGAAGGTTTCTTAAAGATACCAGTCTTAAAGCAACAGCCTTTCTTAAGGATACCATTTATACCTTTACACCCATAGGTAACCTAATTCATCATGTATTAAGTAACCTTTTGCAGTAAAAAACATTATTTTCAAACTCTTTCGATGTCTAATAATGTCGTTATCATTTTCTCGAAATGGGCTTTTTTGTGCAAAGAGGTATCCTTTGGTATCCTGCACAGTATGTACTATTTTTAAGGTATTAAATACTGTACAATGCCAGATCACCTTTTGCAGTGAAAAACATTCATGGTACTCCGAATAGGATACCGACAAGGAAGCTTTTCGAGGGCTCCTCAATAAACGGCCAAAAAAACACCAACAAAACCCCGCGCTCAAGTTTCACAATAATTTTACAATACACCCTTCAATACTCAATTATTGACTCTATTGACCCATACTCTATATTAAATTGGAATTAAATATCAATATTAACGTATATAATATATAGAGAATATGAAGCTTGCAAATACAGTAGCATTAATGGCCGTATTGGCTGCATCGGTTGATGCCGAGGGTCTTCGGGTAAGGAAAATTGATATTTTAAAGATGAACCTACTAATGTGGTGCTACTAATAAGGGCATGGACTATACCGCCCGCCCCTACTATCACAATTGCAAAACGTGCCCTATGCCGTCGTTATATATACGGGGTATACGGACGGCGCGCGTTTGTTGTGAGGGGCGGTCATATTATTATAATAGTTACCTTAAAAATTCCTTATGTCTATTGCAATAAAAAACTAACCTCTATGCCCTTCTCTCTCTATAATTATAGGCCGGCCGTGACCTTGGATGGGGATCATCATCATCCTCAGATGACTGGGGATCATCCTCTAGTGGTAAGTCGGGCAAATCCGGCAGCGGTAGTGGTTCAGGCTCAGGAGATTGGGGTTCATCGTCTTCAGACTCTTGGGGCTCATCATCCTCGGGTAAGAGTGGAAAGAGCGGTAGCGGATCAGGTAAATCTGGTAAGAGCGGCTCAGGTTCAGGCTCATCAGATTGGGGTTCTTCTGGCTCAGATGATTGGGGTTCATCTTCCGGTAAATCTGGGAAGTCAGGCAGTGGCAGCGGTAAATCTGGCAAGTCTGGAGGTTCCTCATCAGGAGATGGTGGATGGGGAGGCTGGGGATCTGATTCTCCATCATGGGGATCGGGTTCCAGCGGTAAGAGTGGCAAGAGTGGCTCAGGCAGTGGTAAATCGGGCAAGAGCGGTAGTGGTAGTGGATCAGGCAAGTCTGGAAAGTCAGGATCAAGTGGATCAGGCGATTGGGGAAATCCATGTAGTTCATCGTCTGGAGACTGGGGTTCATCATCCTCCTCGGGTAAATCAGGCAAGAGCGGAAGTCGTCGTGAATTAGGAAAGTCAGGCAAGAGCGGTGGATCATCCTCATCAGGAGATTGGGGAAATCCATGTAGTTCGTCGTCCTCAGGTAAATCCGGCAAGAGTGGCTCGGGTAAATCAGGGAAGTCGGGCTCCAAGGGAGGAAAAGGATCTAAGGGTTCAGGACATTGGGCTGCCGTCGGAGGCTGGGGTTCATCTTCCTCCTCGGGTAAAAGTGGGAAGTCCGGTTCATCTTCAGGCTCATCAGACTGGGAGAGTGGCAGTGGATCAGGTAAATCAGGAAAGAGCGGCTCAGGTTCAGGCTCAGGTGATTGGGGCGGTGACGGCTGGGACTCTTATTTACGTTAGGTAAATACACAAGTGTGCCCTCAAAAAGTTCCTCAAGATATAAAATTTTCCTCCAGTATCCCAATACTCCATCATCGAACCGAACCCGTGATCGTTAAAGAAGTGCTATATGTCCTCAAGGACATAGACTAGAGTTCCCCAAGTTTTGTGTTGTAGATATACATATCCCGTGAAGTCTTTATAGAGAAATAGGGCTGTGGATTTTGTCCTTGCATAATCGAGGACATATCCTTTTGTTTACAGATCCCTATAGTGAGAAAAAGAATTCTAACTATAATAAAGTGAAGAAAATCTAGAAAACGTCGTAGCTAGCTATAACATATCATCTAGATATCTGGCTGTCTATCAACACTGAGGACTTCTCTCGAGGCCAAGCCTCATCCCTCCCTAACTCTCGGAGAATTTTATATGTTATAACCAATGCACTTTCTCAACTTACGAGGTATGGATACAAGATGTACATACCCCATCCATATATCGATAAGAGTTTGCTCGTTTTAGTTTGTTGGCTGGCTGAGAATTGAGACCCTAGATGCAAGCAGCAAGGTAGAGAAGAGGCTGGGCGCAGTTAATATCATCGAAGGATACCTTATGCAAAAAATTAAAATTATCTTACTCTTTTAGTGCAGTGATGCGATGATATTGCCACTATCAAGAATAGATGTCTATTCTTCATCTATGATATGGAAGTGTGTTGGTGCCACCGGGAAGCATATAATCTACATCATTTATAGCATGATAGGATTGTAGGCTTTGGAGTGTCTCTCACATATTATGATATTATGTCTTTCTCATAACAGGGCGGGTCAAAAACAATGCAAGATACTCTTGATGTTTGCAATACATCAGTTTCCTTCCTTTACATCTTGTGTTCAGCCCATAATAATGTTCATAATATTCAAGACAGCTCCCCCCTTACATTAATTTGCATCATCGTAGACAATGAGAGTATCAATTCGTAAACCTACGGCCACCGATAGCGGCTCATCGTCCACTCCTCCTATAAAAAATGCTGCAAAGATACTATCGTCAACAGATCGTTCTGGAAAGTCCGCGTTTTTGTATTGTTTTATGAATTCGTGTGTTCAATATAGAGTCTCGACGACTTGGCTGCTTTATTTGACCTTAGTTTGCCTTTATTGATTGCCCTATGTACTAACATATGTTATAATCTCCTCTCTTTGTCATCATAAACTGTGATAACGCGCATCTTCCAGATACTGCAGCTCTAAGTGATATGGGCGACGATGAAGTGTTTGAAATGTCTGTTGGTAATTCGAT
>Ga0214481_100374_pt1 | contig 23481 bp, 17 predicted proteins | sample M1_20Mar14CPVII9_4_FD_165057 | JGI IMG/M metagenome (GOLD analysis project Ga0214481, IMG submission 165057) | Marine eukaryotic communities from Monterey Bay, California, United States - M1_20Mar14CPVII9sort6BwellG10 | ecosystem: Environmental > Aquatic > Marine > Unclassified | place: USA...
CGTATAAAGCAGCTACCTCATGTACGTGCTTGGCACCAGCAATTGTTCCAGCAATGGAGGCAACATCGTCGGTGTTGTCAACAGACTTACCAGCAATGAACTGTCCACCTCCCTTGGAGAATGTAACCATGATAGGTCCACCGTATGCGGCAGCGGCTTCCATACAACTGTTGATAGAGTTGGTACCAACAATGTTAACTCCGGGAATGGCATATCCCTGCTCCTTAGCAGCATCAAGAAGATCAGTAAGAGCAGTTCCAGTAACAACACCAGGCTTAACAGAAGCAGGTAACTTGGCAAATGCCTATATTATAGTAGGATATAGAATTTTGAGCATAAGATATGTATTGTTAGTTTTTATATGTTTTTGCAATTCTTATTCGATATCGTATCGAGTGCACTTGTTGATTGTATTGTATATATTATATCATATCGTCTTGACATATAATATCTTTGTATTTTCATCTGCATTTGCAATTACAAAGAATCTCTTCTTTTCATTTTTAAAACAAATGACATAACCTCACCTTGGTTTCAGTGGCAGTCTCGGCCATGTTCAAAGCAGTGTTGCGCACCGTAGTGGCGGTAGGGGCAAAGGCAGCGGCAGAGCCGACAAGTAGGGTGGCAATAGCAAGCTTCATGGTATATTAAAATTGAATGGAGGATATTATGGGAGCACCATTGTTCCTTCACTTTCACTAAGCAGCAATTTCAAATGAACACATCATTGATGACTCGGCGATGTCCTACGGGATACGGTGTATCTCCAAAACTCTTTTTAATCGTGCGTATCTTATGTGTTGTGTTTCATGTGTTGATGATTTTTGTTGTTGTGCCTGTGAGCTCAATCTTATTAATGTTCAAAGTTATTACTACTGAAGTCTAATACATCCATTTGTTTGGTGTTGGTAAGTAGTATTCGTTGTCGAATTCATAATCCTATCACGCTTTTGGAGTCCAAGATAATTTGATTATTGAGAAGTATCTTTCACATCTCTTGCTTTCACACTCGACTTCGACTAAAACAGCATATACTATTATCAAACTCAAACAACAACACAAACAACGATGCCTACCACCAATGTTCCAAATGAATATAATCATAAGAAAATGATAGTAAACGCCACCGTACATTCTGCCAATACGAATGAAGATATTGATGTGGATAAAAATCTTATCAATCAACAAAGGATGATTTCATCATCGTGGGAAAATAATAACTCCTTATACCAAATAAACAATGGTAGCGACAATTATCTTCAAGGTGGTACATTATTACAACATCAGGCAGCCTACCTTCCACTACAGCCACAAGGATATTATAATTATGGGAATTATCATCCTTCCCTACTTACTCCATTGGATCCATTTGGCAGCTTATTAAATCAATATGGAGGAGGGTATAATCCTCTCGCAAATTCAACAAGGGCTCTGGGATTACGTCCACCACCTGAAGGATACACTGCTCCAGCAAATTCAACACAGAGGTATTCAGTCACAAGTTCAAGTTCTGCCACATCAGGACAAGACAACAACAAACGACCCCCAACAAAGAAGAGTAAGACGACTAAAACCAAAATCATTACTGATAAAAAGAGTAAGAGGAATGCACAATCAAGGAAGCGTGGGGGGATTGATAGTATCAAAGCAGCGCCCAATGAAGAGAAGACTACAGATGAAAAACTTCTAGTCAAAGAAGTACAACTCAAACGTGAGAAGAAGAACAAACAAACAGCTGAGAGGGCAAAAGAAAAGAAGGCTGAGATTGAACGTATCAATATGATTCCTCAGAATAAGCGTACTGCAGAGGAGGCCAAATCGCTGGCAACTGCTACATCCACAAAGAAGAGAAAGAATGAATGCACTAAGCTCCGTGGAGAGAAGAAGTCGGGGTTGAAAAAGAAGAAGAAGACTTCCAACTCCAACGACGCAGGTGGTAAAGCAAAGAATGGCAAGTCAAAGAAAGATGCGGAGTATTATAGCAGTACTTCTTTGCATCAAAGTCCTGGAACTTTTATGCAAACTATGTCTGCAGGAGCTCCCCGATGGCATGATTTGCTTAAGGTTTGTGAAAGATCAGTGACTGAAGAAGAAGAAGAAGAGCAGAAGACAGTTGGGCAAATGGAGGGAGTGTGAGCTTGATTGTGCGTGTAAGATTACCCTATTCAGTAGAAGATGTGGGCTGTGAATGTAGTTCATATTGGATATGTTCTATTGACGCTGCTCAATATATTAGACATGATCTGGCGCGATGCCATAAAATCAGTATCTTACTTGTAGAGAAAGATGTTTTAGATTACTAGTAGTCTCTGTACACAGTCAATATATCTTGGAGAACATCTATTATGCTTTAACTACATATCTACAAACATAATTCATACACCGGCATACATAGCTGCTTCTTTCACTTCTCTCACAAACCTGGTGGCCTTTGCCAAGTCACCTTTGTAGATCCTTTGATATAGTAGTATTCTCGACCACTCTCTCCATCAACTGCAGATCTCCATTCCGGGTTGGACACTTCTACTGGCTGAATATTATCTGATTTTGAAGTAGTATCTGATGCATAAACTTGTTTGCTTGTCGATGTTGCCGAGTTATCTGCAGCAACAACTTCATTGGAACCCTCTTGTGCAACACTATTACTATTATCAGCATCCTTTTCTTGTTTTGTACCCCCATCAAAAGTTGAATATGCCGGTTCATTTGATGGACTGTTCAGCTTCTTTCCAATCTTTTCAGCAAACAAATTTAGTCTATCTTTCAATTTTGTCTTCGAGAAGATACTGGTCGCTGTTGCTTCTGTTTCATCAGAGTCGCTATCTTCACTGTCACTTCTACTTATCTCATCATCTAAAGTCAACCAACCGTCTTTACTTTCAACCACAGCAGCAGCAGCAGCTACATTTTCCTGACTTTCTTCTGTGGCAGATTTCTGTTCAGTCGATTCAGCTTGTGATTTGATATCTTTAGAAGTATTACTTGTAGCAGCGGCAGCTACACCAGTTTCTGCTTCAACAGATTTATTCTTTTTGCCTCTCTTGGTTATAAAACCAATAATGCCCTTACCCTTTGATCTAGACTTGCCTTTAGACTTGGATGTAGTAGAACGAGGCGACAATGGAGCTTTCTTCTCTACATAATCACTAGGTCTTTCCCACGTTGTTTCTCGGGTTGCAGTGTTATAGTAGTAAACTAGACCTGTCTTTGGGTCTTTAACGGCTCTCCATTCTGGTTGTTTTGTGGTGGTAACTGCAGTTGACTGTGGCTTAGTATTCGCCTGAGAACTTTCTTCTACTACTAATCGAGTCTGATCTACTGTATCACTACTTGCTTCTTGTGCCGGCTTAGGCTCGTCTTTACTCAAGGTTTCATCTGCCTCACCAGACTGTGCCGGTTCAGTTGATATAGAAAGACTCCCAACCGATGCTACAGGAGTTGGAGATCTCACATCGTTTTGATTTGATCGAGAGCCTTCATCCTGAGAATCATACAAACGCTGAGAAAGACCGGCCATTTCAGAAGGATCCATCCTATCAATAGGAGGGGAATCAACTCGGGTTGGTGGACTCTTGGGAGCGCCATCATCTAGCCACCGACTTTTAGCAGGCGAACTACTGCCTTCTTCCGAGTCGTTATCTTCATCATCATCTGATGGATTGCGAATAAGATCATAGACGGCATTCAACTCATCTCCTGAAAGTTTTTTCATCTCCTCACTTTCATCCTGATCAGTCTGAATAGTTGAAGTAGGACTGAGGAATTCATCTGCAGGCACAACGGCAGAAGCAGGGAACCAACCAGTGCGTCCACCACACCTACCCAACCACCAAGGTCCTCGTTGATTCGAATGGGCTTCCACCTTTGCACCTGTGATGAAGGACAACTGTCCTTTTGAGGTGTCACCTTCAAATGTCACACGAGCAACATGATGTATTTGTGCTTCATCACTCTCTTCTTTCTCTACAGGAGTTGATGGCACTTCTTCCTTTTCAATACTGCGTGATATTGTTGGAGGTTCCTCTAGCTCAGGAGAAGACCTCTTTACTTCATCCGGCTTGTCTTGAAGCCCACCCTCATTTTCATCATCGGGAGTAGAAACAACCAACTTGTGATCTGGAGGTGGCAACTTACCACCAGCAGTTTCATCGTCAGGCATAGACAACACTGATTCTTCAGTAGTAGGCTTGAGCTGGATATCATCATTCTCATCCGAGGAATACCCAAGACGGAATTTCTCAACCTCGTCGTCTTTAGTAATAGCAGCATACGACAGAGGTTGTTGTTCAGGTAATGACTGACTTGGTTTGTCATCTTGGCTTGCTTCTACAGAAATTGTCATTTCCCTTTCTGCTTCAAGCTTTTCTAGATCCTTCTCTGCCTTGAGACGAGTCGCCTCAGCTTCCAATCTTTCTTGATCAAGGTCCCGAGCAACTTCATTCTTTGCATCATCATCTTCTTCAGCAGATCTAGCAACCTCTACTGCATCTTTTGTTGATCTAGATAGTCGCAATTGTTCCAAGTCTTCCTCAGCCTTAACACGTGCGGATTCAGCCTCCACTGCCATTTGTTCAAGTTTGATTCGCTGCTGTTCTTGTTCAAATCTTGCTTGATCTAGGGATGGTTCCTCTTCAGTAATCTCGTTTTCAACAATAGCTTCTTCCTTTGAGGATATACTAGCAGCCTGTCCCAACCTTAGGCGCTGTAATTCTTCTTCAGCTTTAATCCTTGCCGCCTCGGCCTCAGCTCGTGCCTTCCTCTCTTCTTCCAACTCCCGTTGAGCCTTCATTAATGCCACAGCCTTCTCAGCCTGGATTCTTGATTCCTTCTCAGCAATAAGACGTGCTATTTCTTCTTCTAAATCTTCACTGGTAAGAGCACTGGCCGCTGAGGTATCTCTTTCATGCTGCTGTTTATACTCGGCAACTTCCTTTTGACGCTGAAGCTCTGATCGTGTTGCTGCTGCGATTGCTTCCTCAGCAGTTGAGGAATAACGAGATGGCGTTCCTGCCGTGCTATCTGTGAGTATAGAAGTGTTGAGGACTTCTTGCTGTTGTGGTTCTTCTTCAATGATGGTAGGGGAGGTTGGTGTTTGTATCTTCCTCTCATCTTGTGGTGGTTTAGGCTTTTGATCATCTTCGTCAAAGCTAGAGAGGACTCCCTCAATAATGTAAGGGTCGGCCACATCCTCATCCAACACTTTCACTTTGGGCAAACTCTCATTCGTTTCTGCTACCACACCCTGTTCAACCGCCTGAGCTGCGACACGATTCTCATCAGCCTTGGCCAATGCCTTATTCTTGGCGTCACCTTCTCGTGACTTTTGACGTGCACGTATCCTAGCCTCGACATCATCAAGTTTGGCTGATCCTTCCAAAGATGCCTTCTCAGCTTGTGCCTTCTCATCAGGAGATTCAACTGCCTCGGGTATAACACGTTGTAACCTTTCGGGAGTAGACTTCTTAGTTGTCTTACTTTCTTCTCCTGCATCATTACTACCACTAAATGAACTTTCCAATGTAATATTCTTGGGTGGACGTTTCATCATTTCATCAAAGTTATAGACTGCCTCACCATCAGCATTCACGGCTGGAGATTTCTGATGTTGTAACTGTGTACTCTTTGTCTCCATGGTAATTACACTAATACCATCTCCATACGATTGACATTGCTTAAGATGGTATGGATTCTGAAGTTGTTTCGTTGGAGAAGAATCACCAATAGTATCAAGTTGTTCTTGCTGCTTGCCTGGTGTTGACGGCGGCGAAGACGATGATATAGTTTTCAACTTGTTATTACTTGGAGATGGTGGGGGTGATAACTTGTTGTTGTACTGTGTTGATGTTACCCTTTCAATTAGTGTTTCCTTCACTTTACCCCGTTCTTCACGTTCACGCATTAAGCGTTCATTTACGACTTGATTACCCAAATTCTTCACATTAGCAGTAGTAATATTAGTTGTAGCAATACTCTGCTTGTTGCTGGGCGCAATAGTTGGTATCATACCTGAATTTACATCATCGTCATCTTCTCCTAATGAAGCCATGGTAGCTGACATTACACTACTACTACCACCAGTAGCAGTTGCAAGTGATTTAGTTTTGGTAGGACTTATAGTCGAATCAGTAATCGATGGGGGTAATGTTCGTTTGGATATTTGGGGTGGCATCATCAACTCATCACCTCCGTCTTCTTCTTCTCCGCCCTCTGGCTTGGCAAGAGTTGGTGGTGTAAATATTGTACCCTTCTCTTCTACACCTGGAGACTTTGTCGGTGTACCATCCAGCTTGATGAATGTTAATTTGGTAGGGGTTGATGTTGTTTCGGTCTTAATTTCCATCATTGGAAGATGATCTTCTTTTTCTTCGTGTGAGCCCTTGGTTTCAATTGTGCTATCATTCGTTAACACCGGCTGTTGTGGAAGACTGGCTGCACTTGACTTGTCTTTACTTCCCACTCCTCCATCAGTATCCTCCTTGTCATCACCCTCACTCATAGCATTCTTCTTCATACGGCGTCTTCTATACCTCAAATCCAACTTCTTAATCAACTCTTCCTCCCTATCAACATACTTTTCCATAACACGATCAATTTGAACCAACTTTTCTGGCTCATTCGCTGCAATTAGATTATATACCAATGTTTTATAACTAGGTGGCTGTGACGGAGGGGATGGCGGTGGGTCTTGTGACACTGGTGAAAAGATTAGTGATGGTTGTTGTGCAGTGCTTTTGGGTGTAGTTGATGTACCGGGTGTTAATGGCATATCTCCCGCATGATCGTCTGCAAATGATTGTGTTTGTTTTTGTTGATATCCATTACTAGTACTTCCAGGAGATTTAGGAAATCGAGGTGATAGCGACTTGGTATTTAAACTAGGACCACCAACATCTGCATCAGCATCTAATAACTTCTTACGTCGTTCGTCATGTACACCCCTTTCCATTGCAACTCTAAATACACGACGACGTATCTGACGTGTAGCTGCATTGTTATATTCATCATTCCCATCTGGTGAATATGATGGTTTATTTGAAGAAGAAGGCGAAGAACCTTTTAAGTATGATTCATGACGTTCATCATCTATCGCACGGGTATGCATACCCCTTGTTGGATAGATGTGTTTTGGGGGACGTATATCTCTTTTGTTACTATTATCTGATGAGTAACGAGAGGTACTATTACGGGAGGATGTAGCCGTATTAATTGCTTTGCTAACTCTTGAATACTTATTATTCTCAGAATCTAACAATGTAGATTCATATCCCTCATCACCTAATTGTGGATGATAATGTACTAAGACTTGACCACGAGATGACTGTTTCTTATTATTAGTAGTACTTGCTACACTTCGTGATTGTATCGATGGTGAATCAGTATGAGAGGCACTTACTGAATGTGCTGGGAAGGATTCATACTTTGTTGGTGGTTGTTGTTGTTGTTTTGTTAAACTGGAATTATCTCTTCTACTTTGACTTTCATCATCTTCGCTATATTCTGCTGCATCATCTTCTTGGTCTTTGTTATCATAGGTATTTGATTTACCATTATTATTAAGTATACGAGAAGATCGAGGGGCGGGTACTTCAGTCTTAACTTCAATAGTCATTGGGTAATTTGGCAATACATCAGTGTTGTCTTTATGATTAGTAGTAGTACGATTGCGAGTAGATCTTTGTTGCTTATATATAGGCGGTGTTGATGTAGGCGGTGGTGGGGGCACATCGTCAATATGTTGGATATCTTCTTCGCGGACATCACCTATATGCTCCTCGTTATCATTATAGCTACGGGAGCCCTCTTCGTCTGACGGACCATCACTCATGATCTATACATTGGGGTTGGTTTAATGAATATTGACTTCTTCCATGCCCATTGACATTGCAACACATGATATCTTGTGCAACTTTTATTCACTTCTGTCATCTGTCTCGCGATCGCTAAAATAAATCGGATGAAAAATTGACCTTTCGCATTATTGCAATGGCTCAGCATACCAATACAACCGACCCACATATCAAGCAAGCAGCAGCAAAGCCTCTTTTACTATTGTATACTGGAGTATATCAGAAATAAAAAACAATGGCTGAATCTGATGTCGAATATAAAGAATCGGCCGGCTTTGATAATGACAAAGTCGGCATCGATGGTGATATACCCGTGAAAGTTCATATAATTGCACCTAGTACATTACCGGAGGGATATCAATTCGAGGCTGAGATAGGCGCACCTGGATTAAAGAAGACTATTAATGTTGAGGTGGTAAGTAGGCAGTGTGTTTATGTTGTTGGAAGGAAGGGGGGCAACACATAAGAATATGGGGGCTCTTCTTCTTATGCATTATTTCTTTATTGTGAACTAATTATGTATCTAATATTAACATACTTGTATTTCATTCTTCTATCAATGCATTTGTTACTTATATAGCCCCCAGGAGGTGTAGTCGAAGGACAAGTTTTCCTTGTTAATATTCCTGATGATTTTGCAGTCGGTGAACCTCGTGTTAATGTCCCCACTGGTCATTGGAAGGATGGAACATTTGATTTACTTAATGCTGGTTGGTGTCATCCTAGTTTATGGTGTGCTCTTTGCTTTACTCAGGGTAAGTTGTTTGTTTGTTGTTGTTGTAAATATGGGCTGGAAATGTTTGTATATTTTAGATTTGCGCAATTTTGCTCACATCTTATGCATTTATTCTTTCTGTTCTTCACTTTGCGCACATTAATGAATATATTTATAGTTGCCATGGGACAAGTTATGCAACGTTTACGCTTTAGCTGGCTTGGGGAGCCAACTCCTGATGCAGGATCTAAAAACACATTCAAAGTTGTCTTAACCTTGGTACTTTGCTACACATTCTTTACTATCTTTCTTGAAATTGCCGAAGCCTCAACTGGATATTACAACACACCCGCTTGGATCCCATCACTCCGTTTCATTGCTGGTGTACTATTTACAATCTATTCTATCTATGCATTAATGAAACTACGTGAGAATGTCCGAGACAAGTATTCAATTCCAGAGCAGCAATGTGTTGGTATGGAAGATTTGTGTTGCAGTATGTGGTGTTCGTGCTGTGTGATTGGTCAGATTGCTAGGCATACGGGAGAGTATGAAACTTATAAGGGAAAGTTCTGCAGTGAAAATGGTCTTGCTCCAAACACTCCTTCAATTGTTTAAAAAGGAAAGAGGCGGAGTTGTATTAGTGCAGTATTTGGGAGACATGAGGTCTCCGAACGTCTTTGTTTGCGTGTTGAAATAATTAATTACTGATAGTGTAACTGTAGGATATAAATTGATTTTAGATGAAAAGAAGAACAAGCAAATGTAATGTATATCCTGCACACGACTACTTTTGATTTGGTATAACTGATATGTAGCTATGGTTAGAAACACTACGGCCATCGGACATGTTACTTGACTAATCAAAATCAAGCCAGTTCTGGCGTAGCCTATTCTAAAAGCCTCATCGTTTAGACGCCCTCTCTCTGCCTAGGAGCGCATTTGATAATGTCATCTACACGAAGAATCATCTCAGCGGCTTCACTGGCACTCATTAGAACACACAATTTGCTCTTGAAAGCCTCGGCCACTCCAAGCTCAGCCATATCTCCAATGGTACCGTTGTACATGTCAAGTCCGTAGGAACTTTTGCCCTGTGCATGAGCAGCACGCAACTGTGTTACCAATTCTGCCGAATCATAACCACCATTATCAGCCACAATGGCAGGAAGCTGACGCAAAGCACGAGCAAATGCGGTCATAGCAAGAGCCTTCTTGCCAGGAGTCGATTCCACCTGACGATCGATTGCCTGTGCCATTAACACCTCTGTGCATCCACCACCATAAATGATCCTGGGATCCTTCACTGTTGCCGTGAGAATACACAAAGCATCATGAAGTGACCTTTCTGCCTCATCCAAGACATGGGATGATGCACCTCGAAGTACAATTGAGCATGCCTCTCCGGATTTGCAACCTCCTAGACGGATAACTTTATCCTCGCCAATCATTACCTCTTCAATAATATCACACTCGCCCATTGTGACAAGATCAGGTCTATCAAATGTACTTACGACCTCGCCTCCGGTAACAGCCGCAAGACGTTCAATACCATCAAAATCAGCATGTTCGATAGCCATTATCCCATTCTCGGTAAAGATGGACTCTGGTAGATTGTAAATCAGTTGCCTATTGATGAATACATTACACCCGTGGGAAATAATCTTATCACATTTCTGACGCATCCTCGCCTTCTCTGCTTCTTCAATCTCAGCAACTTTGTTCAGTGAGTCAACACGGACACGGCTGCCGTATATTTTGATTTTATCTGTATCCATTGATGTATTGGCAAGTAGGATCTTGGCATTCTCAATCTTCTTTGGCTGTCCAACACCAATTGACTTATCCAATAGAAACCCTTCCTCCAAATACGAATCCCTCAAATGTCCACCTGGTTTCTTCAATACTTGAATATGATCAAGATTATTAGATCCCCTCAGACGCATAACGGCATCCACGGCAAGATTGGCAAAGTAATCCTTTTCATACGTTAGGAGTTTTGAACTAAGTGTAGTACGTGCAATTCTCAACAGATCTTCACGAAACTTTGAATCATCTGCACTATTGTCCATGGCAGATGTTTCCAATGCCTCGCGTGCAGCTTTACGAGCTAATCGCCAACCCTCAGCAATTGTTTGGGGATGGATGCGCTGATTGATTAGATCTTCAGCCTCACGTCTTTAAAATAAGTAGAACATTATAATTAGCATATAATGTGTTGATAACAATATATAACAATCACACCAAACTCTTCCAAATAGCACAAACAATACAAATAATATAATACCAAATAATAATACTTACAATAATTCTCCACAAAGTACAGCAACACTTGTTGTTCCATCACCAACTTCATCATCTTGCACTCTAGCGATATCAACCAGCACTTTAGCAGCGGCATTATCCAAATTAACTGATTTTAATATCGTAGCCCCATCATTCGTTACACTAACAGATTGATCATGTTCTGATATACGTTGTAATATTTTATCCATACCTTTTGGACCTAGTGTTGTTTTTACTAAATCGGCAATTGCAATGGCACCAACGAAGGACGAAAGGCGAGCATTTTCACCCTTTAGAAAAATTAGTGAATGATATTATATGTATTGCATAAGAATATGTATTTAATATAGAAATAATATATTGTACAAATAGCAGGTTTATTGAAATGAGTGGTTCACGAAAAAAAATGACAATCGACAAAAGTATACTGATATGATATTATTATATCCCGACAAATACAAACATACCTTGTCAACGGTTGTTCCTGCATCCATAAAAGCTGCCTCCATGATTTATTGTTGCTCTTTTGCTATATAATGGAGGTATAATACTATTATTATTGTTTGGGGTGGTTGTGTGAAAAATAAGCAAAACTGAGAGTCAAGGCTAGGTATTAGGATCCTTTTTTATGAGAGTTCAGTGGGCAACCCCCCCCGCCCCAGTGTTGAATGCTGAATTTGATGAGTGGTGAAATTATTATCATACTCTCCAGTATTGTATTGATGTTCTGGTGTCATATAATCGCTCTATAGCAAGTAAAATATTAGTATATTATGCTCTTCTATCAGTGATCGGGTAGTTATAGTTAGCAGTTCAATCTCTAAAGAGATGTTCTCAATTATGAGTAAAGGAGATGTACTTTATTCAAGTGTAGGCATTAGCTTTTGGGGTGGCATCGATCCACTAACTGGCAATGTTATTGATACAACACATCCTCTACATAAAGAGAGTATATCCAACAAGATATTAGTAATACCCAGCGGTCGAGGAAGTTGTACTGGTTCTCAAGTTATGTTAGAGCTCATTCTTAATGGTAAAGCTCCTCGTGCCATTATATTGCGAGATCCTGATTCAATATTATGTACAGGAGCCATCATTGCAGAGGAATTCTTCCAATATGAGTGCAAAGAGAATATACCAATCATTTGTGCAATCGGAGAGGAAAATTTTACAAAGTTACTTGATGATAAATATGATTCATTATCAATAGAAGTACTTTGTGAAGAAGACATATGTATACATAATGGAGAAGATGAAATACTAGCCAAAGATTTGTTAAAACTGAAGAATACAGTGGATACGCCTCATGTTACATCATCAAAAGCGGAAGAATTGGCATTACGAACCATCAAACGGGTCGCTGCTATATCGAAATCAAAAGAATTGATACCGATTAGTAGTGCCCACATCGATGCGGTGACATACATCGGCCAAGGTGGATTGAGGTTTGTAAAAAGGCTTGTAGAATTTGGTGGAAAGGTCAAGGTGAACACAACATTGAACTCACAAAGCTGTGATCGACGTCGATGGAAGGAGCTTGGTGTTGATAAATCGTTGGCTCATAATGCCAATAGCGTTGGGGATGCATATCTTTATCTCGGCTGTGAACTGAGCTTTACTTGTGCACCATATTTGCTTGCTTCTAAACCAAAGAAGGGAGATAACATCTGTTGGGGGGAATCCAATGCAGTTGTATACTCCAATTCAGTCATCGGAGCTAGAACCGAAAAGTATGCAGACTACTTTGATATATGCGCAGCTATCTGCGGTGTGGTACCCAATACTGGCGTCCACATTGAAGAGAATAGAGCTCCTACTATTGTTATTGATGCAACAATACTGATAAAGAATCTATTACCGAGTATCAAAGCTAAAGATGATTTAAGCTACGACAAGCAAGGATTTGATTCTTTCTTTCCAGCAATGGGTTTGATATGTGGCAACCTCTCCGATGGTGGCATACCACTTATATTGGGCTTTGATCAATTACCGACTGTTTCCAGTGATCATCTCAAAGCATTCTGTGCAGCTTTTGGGACTACTGGGTCGTCACCTCTTTTCCATATGGCCAAGATTACACCAGAAACAATGGGAGTTATGACAGTGACTAAGATGATAGATAATTGTGCTGACAAATATGTCGAGGTGACGAAGAAAGATTTATGCCATGCATATGAAACATTAGACAGTGGAAATGATGACCAGGAAGATGTATCTCTGATCGCACTAGGAAATCCACACTTGAGGTATGTGATTATGTTCATATCATAGTGCACTTAACTCCTACTATTATTTTCGAACTAACATCATCTATATCTTTCAGTGTGGACGAATTGGGTAAATTATCCGAGTTGATAGAGTATGATGACAGACCCAAACATGAATCAGTCAAAGTTATGGCAACTCTAGGATGACATATACAATCTATTGGAAATGAGCTCGGTTATATTCAAAAGTTAGAGTCGTTTGGTGTAGAATTCATCACAGACACTTGCTGGTGTATGCTACTTGATCCTCCTATCATTCCATCTAATCCAAACTCAACAATACTTACAAATAGTGGCAAATATTCTCATTACGGCCCATGCCTAACCAACCGCAAGCTACGCTTTGGTTCAATGTATGGCTGTATTTCAGCAGCAAAGAGTGGCAAGCTATCAAGTGGTAGTAGCGTGCCTCAGTGGCTAAGAAGATCATTTTCCACTCATCAAATCATACGAACAATAAAGACAATTAAATAGAGAGTTATGCATAGTCTCGGGAATAATACTAACACAATCTATCTTACAAGTAGCAATTCTACATATCTGGCGCAAAGCCATAAGCTTGTTTATGCATAGTTTCGGGAATAATACTAACACAATCTATCTTACAAGTAGTAATTCTACATATCAGGTGCAAAGCCATAAGCTTGTTTAAACTCATCCGTCATCTCTTCTTGTTCCCTACCTAACTCTGATTCTATTGCCGCACTTTCTTCTGCTTTTTCAATCTTCTCGGCCAACCGAAGAGCCTTCGATTTCTTACCCGACCTATTATCAATATCTTGCCTCTCGAGATGTAATCTACCAATTGTTTCACCGAATATGTTCGTTGTTTGGTTCTTCTTCTTCTTAGCTTTGATACCCTGAGGTTGTTTCATTGCCATTTTCCATAAGTCTGGTGATGCAAATTGAGTTCGTCGTACCTTTTTTTGATAGAGAAGTATGATTGAAATTAGTACACGATGTTGCAAAGAAGAGAGCATAAAACATGATACATGACAAAAAGAACAATATGCATACCTTGAAATCCATGTCAGGACCACTAGGTGTAAGATATGGCACCGGTGCTTTTCCGCCCTTTGGATTCTTCTTCAATTTCATATAATATGTTCTTTGATGAATGAGAGGGAATGTCTCTTGACCGCCACCTAAATTTGTTTCAGCAGCGGTAAATACCATAACATGATCCAAACCACTCAATACTAATGAATCGACAGGATCACCACGATAGAAATCAATCAATAGATTCTGTAATCTCTTCAAGTTGATATCAGATGACCATAAATCACCAACAAATTGTAACAACGGTTTACTTCCTAATCGTTTTTTGGGTAAGCCACCAAAGTCGTTCAATGATCGGTATTGCAATATACCAATTTCAACCATGTCTAATATACGCCTATCAAATGTACGACCCAATACCAAATTATTAGGACGTTTCTTATTATGTGAAGCTAATGCAAATAATGCTGCATCATTCTTAGTTGTTAGGAACTCCAATGATTGTTGTCCTTCATCATCGAATGGTACTATCATATTATTCTTGGTAAGTAACTTTGAATGAGGCGATTGTACCGATCTCATATCTTTTAGTACTGTTGACATTGAATCTGAACATCTTATACCCTTGAGTAGTAGTGATGACTTTGCACCCTCGACTAATTGTGATTCTGTAGTTTTGAGATATCGTGCTATTCGAGCCTTTGGTTGTTTACCACCGGCAATTAGCTTGGCCTTTGCAGTCTTAGCTTGATGCGGTGTTGGTGCCATGGTTATGTATTTGTGTAATTAGACAATAACCAAACCGAGGTCAAAAGTCAATACATAACCAAAATTTGATTGGTGGTCACACACATTTCAATTTTACATGCTTTACTAAGATACCGACTAAGTCTGGCCGTCGTAACTCTACTTTTTTATTAGCAAAGTGTATTTTAGAGAGGAGGTAAGTATACTTAGCAGCGGCGGCGGCAATCAAATAGTGATATTATACCGTATACAAGAGGTGATTTATGGTTGTGTAAGGCGTTGGTGTCTAGGTTGCTGATGAATGGTATGGGGAAATATCTTTTTAGAGTAAAGTTGTTAGGTATTGATTGCAATAGTATATCAAGACGAGCACCCCTGCCTTCTATATCAATATATATCATATGTACTATTTGATATATTGGAAAGGATTTATGCTGTTCGTTGTCGTCGTCCCGATATTGAATGACTTGGAGGATATGTGACACATCTTATGTTCATTTTTGCAAATATCACATAACCTTTTCTTCTTATCTTATCATCACTTAATTACAACACAACAGTTGATATATATTACATCAAATAGTATTATCAATCATGGACGCCGAAAAAGTAGCAGAGCTTCGTAAGAAGCGTACCTTCCGTAAATTCACATTCCGTGGTATCGAACTTGATGCTCTTCTTGATCTTACCAACGATGAGTTAATGGACCTCGTCACCTGCCGTGCTCGCAGGAGAATGTCTCGTGGTCTTAAGCGTAAGCCCATGGCCCTTATCAAGCGTTTGCGTCAAGCCAAGAAGGAGGCCGCACCAGGAGAGAAACCCCGTGGTATCAAGACTCATCTTCGTAATATGATTATAGTTCCAGAAATGATTGGGTCAATCGTTGGTATTTACAATGGAAAGATGTTCTGTGGTGTTGAAATGAAGCCTGAGATGGTTGGCATGTACTTGGGAGAATTTGCTATTACATACAAGCCCGTTCGGCATGGACGTCCTGGTGTTTCTGCTGCTCACCAAACCAGATTCATTCCTCTATAGGTTGTTAATATTAGAAAAAGGTTCACAGAAGTCTTATGTGTACTCTTGAAATGTTTTCTCTAAGGTCGTGGAATAGTCTGGATAGTATCATAACTCTTCTTTGTTTATAAGTTTATGAGAAGAGAGAGTACATTATACCTCAGCTCGCTGCGGGAAGAAAATTGTACTTCTTTCGGCGATCATATTTGCAACAGGCTCCGTTATTCCAGGCACAAACCCAAATCGGGTAAAGAACTTATGATAGGGCATATTTACGTCACTCTCTCCGCGATATTGATTGAATAGCTCATCGCCCGATTTGACATTAGCTCCTGCAGTGACTACAATACTGCCGTCTTCTGCACACTTGTGAGATATGTTGGGCGTTTCTGGATGCGCGTTCATAGTTTATGAAAATGAAGAGAGATGATTGTAACATATGTTAGTGCATTCGGTTTGCAAAGGCAATCAAATAAAGATAAATAAAGGTCAAGTGAAGCGGCCAAATCACCGAGACTTGACTCGGAACAACGCACCAGAATGTTGTAGCATGTCCAAAATTGGCTCAAGTCTATCTTCTTCTTTGCCATCATCGTCAGAAACAGCAAATGCTCGTGTAAGACTAATGACCATTGCGCCCTGTACTGCATCCTCCAACCCTTCAAGTACTTTATCCACTTGTTTTGGTTTCTCTTCTTCCTTTGACTGCCAAGGGAATAGAAATCCACCTTCCTCTTCGGTTGATTCCTCTTCCTCGCCTCTTGCTTTTCTGATCACTGGAGATATTATCCCATTTAATATCTTTGCGGCAGTTTTCACTAGGAGACGTCGTCGTCGTCATATGTTATGAAGATTGAAAGAGGGGAGATTAGATTCTGTTAGTGCATGTGATTTGCAAGGGTAATCAAGAAGTCTTAAAGGCATAGAAGGCCGAACGAAGTCGCCAGTCACTGAGACTTCATTTAAACACACGAGTTCATACAACAAAACAATACAAAAGCGGACTTTCCTGTGGATCTTATTTCAATAGCATCCTCATATGCCAAACTGCCCTTCAACAGTGAGTCTACATCCTCATCTTGCCAAAAGAGAACATGCTCTTGGGCATTAACTCCTCTCTCCCATGGAAGAGTCCGCAAGTAAGTTGCAAACTTAATCTTACTCAATCTTCTCATAATATTATCATCATCAGATTTCTCTCCTCTCGATACACGTCTATCATATTCCGTTAATAGTAGATACTCCTTTGCAAGATAGCCTGCCAAAACCACTGTATCAGATCCTTCACCGGCCTTTTCCATCAGTTGTTTAAATGCAGCACCGCATTCATTATCCTCAAGAGCGTCATCTAGAGTAACACAGCAGCTTCTTTTTGGGATGGTAAATATCAGCTCACCCTCTGCTAGATCGTCATTAGCAAACACTCCATACCCTCCCGTTTCAAGCCCACCTCTCGTTGATGGACGTATATCAACTTTGTTTGTTATGTATGATTGCTCGTTTGATGTAGTAAACCATTGAATTAGATCATTATATTTATCTGCAGAGGAAGCAAATAGCTTAGTTCCACTACTACTTTTGGAAGGTAAAGATGATAGAGTCCGAATACTTATACTACTACTCATACTATTACTGAATGCACTGACACATTCTAATATTGTGATTAATAGCAACAACAACTGAAGCAATACTAAAGAGTTCATCTCCTTATAATAATATATATATCTTGATACCACCAACTAATACACTATTATTATTGACAATACAACCTGATTGTCTCGGCGGCACTTATCAGTTTCAGTTTCCCACGCCCCTGCCCATCCCAAACAGAGTTTTCCAATTAACGTGAAAGGAGAGTGAATAATACTGCCAATACCTATTACAGTTAATTAAATGGTTGTTATGCTTCTTTTGAGACGATTCTGGTAGAGTTATATGGGTATTAAAATGAATACTATGAGAGTATAATTTCATTTGATTGATATGAGACCCATAATAATATTATGGGCAAGTATGGTAAAAGCAGACGTAATGGCCAGAGAAGAAGGCACAATGATAATAATGACGAGCCCTTCATTTATCTCACAATTAAAGTAGGAGTGATTATATTGTGTGTTGGCTATGTCATTACACAAATTATACTAGTATTTTGGTCTGATGTTTCACTACATCATACTACAAATATACGAAGACAATCAATGGATGTAAAGTATCATGATACTACAATAGAGAGTAAAAGAGAAAGGACAACATTACCATTCTTCAATCTGAATTCTAAGCGCTTACAAAGTGATGCATTTGGAATGCATGACAAATTTGCAAAAGACAATAATAATTACAAACAACATCATGAGTTTTATAATGAGATATATCGGTTAAAGAAGCAATTTACTTCTATATATGGTGGTGAGAATGCAGCTAGATATTTAATACATTCAGGAGTTACTACATTTCCTGCATCAGACAACAATATAAGTGCAAACAACTTTGATATACATAATATACCATCGGGAATGAAACATACAGCAAATCGCATTCTTAGTGCAAGGCAGCAAAATAGATCTTTCAAAATTGCTTTTGGTGGATATAGTGTCACGGTAGGAAGAGGTAATTACTTCAATCAAAGTTATCCTTTTGTATTGGAAAGATTATTGTCAAAACCTATGGAGAAGCTGGGAATTAAATTAGATGTTCGTAATGCAGCGATTGGGGGTGTGCCTTCATTTCCTTATGGCTGGTGTTTCGATAGCTTCCTAGGCGATGATGTTGATGTAATATCATGGGACTACAGCATGAATGAAGCTGGTGGCGTAGCAGATGGATTAGAGGCTTACATACGCCAAGGCCTTTCAATGAAACGACAACCGATGCTCATTGTGAAGGATACATCCACAAGTATAGCTCAGGAACGGTATGATTTGCTTCAACAATATGTTGATAAAGGTTTTCTTAAAGATCCAATAGAATTAAGCATGGAAGATACAATCAACACTTTTCTAAATGTGAAGGATGATTATATGCCTGCAGGATTTCGTGAATGGAAAAAGTTTGGTGCACTGCCGGGAGCTCCAGGACAAAGTAGTCATCATCCTGGAGTTAAAGAACATGAACTATATGGATGGTTACTAACAATGCATTTTGTGGCTGTATTAGAGCTGGTTGCTTACTTTATATCACATGAAAGTGACAAACTCATGAAAGGCTTACTTATTGATGAGCAAAAGTTACTTCCTGAGCCAACTCATGGCAGAAATATTATTCCTTTGGATGCCTTTTCTCTCTTCTATGGTCAACCAACAAGTGATCAGATGTCATCACCATGGAAAATGAACCAAATCCACTGTAGAACATCGTTTGATCCGATACTGAAAAACAATTTACGAGATATAATTGTATCGGGTGTAACAGCAGAAGACGTGGATATCATGCTACCAAAAGGCGCTCAGCTATACAACAAAGGATGGGTTCTTGATCTTGGAGATGGTGAAAAGAAGGCAAAGAAAAAGCTAGAAAGATATGGCAATTTGGGTTATATAGATTCTAAAAAAGCCTTCTATGGAATAAAAGCGTCGGGTCCGCTTGAAATGTTTCTTCCGTGTATTGACAGCGATGATATTGAAATCCAAAGCTTATCAGTCTTTGCTACTGAATGTTTCAAGAATATAGTTGTATGTGAAGTGAATGACAAGCATACAAAGGGTACAGAGTGTAACTTGAATAATGATCTATCATTCGTAGTAGGAGGTATGACAAGCCAAGATGTAAAGCCTGTCAATGCAACTGGAGCTTTCTATTGGGGTAGGAACATCTGTATCCGAGTTGGTATTCCATCCGAATCGCTATTGAGCAAGTCGAAAGGTTTAGTTGGCCTATCTTTCGCAATTTCTGTTGCTACGACCTCAGTTATGATCCGTTCTGGACCGTGCTCGATATCTCATGTAATATGGGAGCAATCAAATAAGTAAATATAGACTTCTGAGTTATACATCTCTACTCTCTCATTTATGATTGGCTATCGGTGATGAGATAGACTGAAAGGTAAGTTTCCGACTAGGGGCAGGATAAGGTAGGATACCGCTTTCCTCCCCCGAGATCCGAGATACTCATTGTATCATCTTTCATACAATGAGCCAAGCTTTAGGAGTATTAATACCTGGCGGAATAGTTAGAACTGATTTTGTCCCGAGTGATCAGTCGGGTACCAAGTTTACACTAGCTCTAACAGGAAAGTCCCAGTATTTTAATGTGTGAATTATTTGCAAATCTCAGTACTAACAGAAGTTACTATCTCCTCTCTTTTGTCTTCATAAATCGTGATAACGCGCATCTTCTCAGGTATAACAGGAGTAGAGATAGCATCAGTTAGTGAACTTATATTCTTTTTATTACCAGGTGTTACGCTCCCGCAAGATCACGGAGCAATGCTCTTTTGGCAGATATCATCATCATCATCATCATCTCAGAATCCTATGCAATCTACTCCCTTTTCTAGGGGCAATGGTACAACTACAGAATTTGAATTGATAGGATATATATCGAATGACAAGCCATCAGGGGCATTACGCACTGGTTGGGCAACAAATGATACTCTTAGTTCAGCTCTTAACTCTCCATCTGCAATTATTACGATCAATTTGGGTGTGTCAATTGAACCTATGGCTAGTATACAGAATATAGTGATAGAACCAAAAACAACAACTCATGTAGCAAAGAAGATAGCTCTCGACCTCTTCAATTATATGTCCTCTTTTGATACTGGTAGCGGTGGCGGAAATATGATGACAGTACCAAAGAATGTTTTTGATCGATGGTTGTCGAGATTTGAAGCAAAGGCTAAGATTGATCCTAATTTCTTCATGAAGAACAATAGTTGAAATAATCTGGATAGTCTGCGATACAAACAAAGTTCATTTGATCTCTATTAAAAGATGTTAGTTCTTTTATTGTTTCCCCTTTTATACCGAAACTTATCAGTTCTATATAAGTTCTACTATAAATCGGCAGGAACGTCACGCAATTGATCAAAGAAATCTTCGAAGGCGCCATCAGCCTTTGTGGCAATTACATTAAACCCAGCAGCATCTTGTTTACTAACAGGTTTCTGTGCAGCCTGTACTAAGTTCTGTAATAATTTAATATCCTCTTCAGCTTTAGATTTCTTGGTAGGATCAAATATTCCTTTCGATATTACTTTCATGTCGTTACCAGCTGAGTATACTGTACGGAGGAAATCGTCAATCTTATCCCATTCCTTCTTATCAATTTCAGATTGTTCTGCTACTCGCTTTGCTACACTTTTAAGTTGTGATCGAACATTGAGGACACGGCTAAACTGAGACATTCCTTGCGGCAAAGAATTTCCATCGGATAGATCTGCCAGTGCAAGGTTTGGTGATACAATTAATGTAGATGTAGTAGCAATAACAGTAGTTGCAGCTGTTGTGAGGAAGTCTCGTCGACTAGTATCATTACTAGTATTTGAATATAACTTTGTTGTAGTACGGCATTCTCTACTTGTAGGAGTGAATGCCTGTCCTCCTTCCCCGTACATAGCAGATACTACCAATATAGTTGATAATGATCTTCTCATCTTAGTAGGTATATCGTTGTTGTCAATTATATATCCGCGCCACTCCCCTTCAATGAAGAAGCGGCAATGACGATTTTGCCTACAAACGGTAGGAGTAAAAGGATACCAGCTGCAATCACTAGGATGATAAATGTAGGGTAGGGTAGCAACAAAAGGAAAAGAGGAAAAGCTGTATCAGCAGGTGTTTGTTGCAAGTGCGTCAAGTTGTCGATCGAGCTCTTCTCCTGATCATCGGACAATATAAAAATACTGTCCTCATATGTTGAGAAGATATGTGAGTTTCTGTTTGTTTTTTAATATATACTTTGGCAAAGATATAAGCATAAGCACTTTGTACTTTGGTTTATGCCTATTACAATCCGTTTGCATCAATATCTATTATGATGTTAAACTGAATGAATATCTATCAAAAACAAATATGGCTATATATATATGTTGTATATTAATCGTGTTCACTTGACGCCACTATGTGGAAGAAGTTGACGCTTTGCACTATACACACATCTTATGTTCTTCTATATTACTAATACTAACAACATTATATACTTTTGCATAATGTAGAGGATATGTCGTTTAGATATTCAATAAGGATTCTATCAAATAAAATGTTAATCCTATCAGAAGCAGATGTCAAAAAGTGCTGCTCAATATCAACAGCAATATCTGCCAATCGCAAAGCATTAAGTTCTCTACGGGAAGATGGATGTGGCGGTGCAATGGTTCCTACGAGAATAGGTTTGCCGTATCCTGGATCTACAAATTCATCTACTTCTTCACCTGCAGATTGGAGCTTGTTTAAACCTGCAGCATATTATCCTAAATCACAGAATCAAACTAATGAGACTAATGAAATATTGATGGGTATCAAGGTTGTATCTCCTCGTTCAAACAATCCAATCAAATTCAATAAACCCACTGTGCCAGCTACGACTATGCTACTTAACGCCGAGACGGGAGAAGTTTCTGCAATCATAGCAGCCACATATCTAACTGCATTACGTACAGCGGCTGGGAGTGCATTGGCCACCGAATTGGTCTTTAATAATGATCATAAAATGAATAAAGGACTGTCTCTGTGTATATTCGGTGCAGGACTTCAAGCTGAATTACATATAAAGTGTATACAACAAGTTGTTGATATTAAAAAGTTAGTTATTATTAATAGATCTTATAAAAGAGCCGAGAACCTACAGAAGATGATACTTAAAACAGAGAGTTCGATAACAGATATCTCAGTAGCGTTACTGTCAGACGAAGAAAAAGTCAAGAATGCAGTTAATGACGCAGATGTAATATGTACAACTACCAATACAGGCACCCCTTTATTCAAGGGAGAGTTTCTTAAGCCTGGGTGTCATATTAATGGTGTTGGTTCATATACACCACAAATGGTAGAGATCGATGATGTTGCAGTAAAACGTTGTGAAGTATTGATCGATACAAAAGAGGCATTGCATGTGGGGGACTTGACATATTTGACAGAACAAAGTCTCAACTTCTGCGGATTAATTGGGGATGCGCTTGAAAAGAACATAGTGTTTGGCAAACAAAGAGATGATACTGACTGTACTTTCTTTAAATCTGTTGGCACCAGTATACAAGATGTCATATCTGCCAATGTTGTAGTTGAGTATGCAATAAAGAACAATATAGGTACAAGAGTTGAAATGTAACACAAGAATTTTATATTACAAACAAGTGACTATCAAATTTAACTAAATTCAAACTAACTGTTTCCCTATTTCAACCCCTTGGTAACAATCTCGAGTAAATCATTTGAAATGTCGGGCATATTCTTCAAGCGTTCGAGCTGCGCTTTCATCAATAATGCCCTCTTTTCATTGTAATTCTTCCACCCAAGAAGAGAGGATGCTGTTGTGCGAGCTGCAACCTTTGAATTGATCTTATCCATCTTTTCAAGGATATCGCCCAGCCATTTATAACCATTGCCTGATTCATCATGAAAGGCGGCAGCATTCGCAGTAAAAGAGAGGATAAGAGCACGAGCACGAT
>Ga0214481_100376_pt1 | contig 23366 bp, 15 predicted proteins | sample M1_20Mar14CPVII9_4_FD_165057 | JGI IMG/M metagenome (GOLD analysis project Ga0214481, IMG submission 165057) | Marine eukaryotic communities from Monterey Bay, California, United States - M1_20Mar14CPVII9sort6BwellG10 | ecosystem: Environmental > Aquatic > Marine > Unclassified | place: USA...
CCGAGGGAGATGAAGGTGCACCACGAGGAAACTTAATTGTACAAGTACTGGTAGATGATGATAAGTACTTCCATCGTGATGGTTTGGATGTACATACTGAATGTCCGATTAGTCTAACACAGGCTATATTGGGAGGTACAGTCGATGTTCGAACATTAACGGGTGTTGTAGAAATGAAGATTCCAAAGGGTACACAAGTCGAGGCAAAGCTTATGCTACGGGGGAAGGGTATATCGCATCTTCATTCCCCGCAACGGAAGGGTAATCATATTGTACATTTGCAAATTGAGATACCAAAGAAGGTATCCAAGAAACAAGAGGAGTTACTTAGAGAGTTTGATGAAGAGATGAAACATTCTGGAGGAGGCATATACGGAAGATTGAGTAAAGCTGCCGGTTCTGTGTTTGAACGCGTCTTTGGCCATGACGACAAGAAAGCTGATAAGAAAGCAAAGAAAGTTGATGACGACGACTCAGACGATGAGATCGAGGAGAAGAAGACGGCTTAACTACGTCTTTGTATATAGATGAAGATAAGGTAAATTTGTCTGTGTATCCGAATGAGATTATGAAGTAATTGTATATGATGGGCTAAAGACTGATTAATCTGTTTTCTATTTTCCCGAACATACTTATTAATATGAATATGTAGACGTTTACTTATGATTCTGCCATCATTTTTCTCACTACACGAGCGTCACCTGAATCATGCTACTTTCGGATATAGATATTGCAAAGCTTGAGGCTGAACTAGAGACAGACTTGGTTACAAGGGTCCAACAGGAAGATTCGTCAGATGCTCAGCCAAGCCTCGAACTTGACTCCCTACGCGAATCAATACAACACGAAGACAATGATGATAGTCAACTCCAAAGATTCTCACTACTTGCAACTGCTAGAGCATCTATTCACTCGATACGGCAAGCCTCCTCGGGAATTTTACAGAGTATTAATGATGAGCTGTTGGAGGGCAGAAATGACACGACACACAACCCAACAATAAATTCAGAAGTTGGCCAATGTGGACACAATTATCAAGATGAAGAGAAAGATACAATCTTCCCTTTGACACAAATACCATCTATGGCCAATGACGACGTAGATCAATCAGAACATGGTTCATCGTCTGATTGTGAGATAGATGTTTGTGTTGCTGACACTGCAACCAATGATTGTTGTGAAACTGATGCTGCAGCTGAATACCACAATCAATACTTAGATCAGACTTTGGCTGATGAATCGTTTGAACAGGCAATGATCGAGGCAAATGATCAACTTCGTATGATTGAGGAGAAACATAGAATGAAACGACTAATTCTAGAGCAAAGAAAAGAGCATATACGTCGAAATAGGAATGCAAAGAGAATACAAAGATTGTGGAAAAGAACCATTGCTCGAAGGAAGCTTCTCCTTTCTTCCATCATATCAAGTTTGACATCAAATACAGTTCAAAGTGCAGTGGAAGTTGGACTCTTCCAATGTACTAAGATTCTTGAATCAACCTCAATCATACTTCGTTCTAGTCGAGACTTATCAATTCCTCAAACAAGACAAATGTTGAATGTAGATGATCTAAACAGACGATATATCATGGTGATAAGAGACCCCATAAACTACAAGGTACACATCTTCATCTTATATCAAAGACACTTGAAGCACTACATTGTTCATCTAACAAGGAGATTGACTAATGGAGTGTTAACGGATAGCTTTGGAGCACTACTTCTCAACAACCGATTATACGACTTGATTCTGAGACAAGACGACTCGGAGAAGTTCACTAGGCAAACTTTTGCAATTCATAATGAAGGCATACAGCCGTCACTACTAGATAATTTCCCCCTATCATTAATGCTTGAGGATGGCCCTGCATTAGATTTGACTCCATTGTGCTTGGTCTTGTGTAAGATTTCTCAAAGAGTTATGACTCGACGAGCTCTTCGTGCTCTGCAATGTTTGAAAGCTGCCGTCCGAATACAAAGTATATACAGAGGCTTTATTGTTAGAAGAAGACTAGACTCTATCCGATGCAGTACATTTTGTTATATTGATAATGAGCTGGATAATATCCTTGGTGATAACTCGAAAGATATGCTTCAGTTCGACGAAGAAAATATTGGAGAAGAAGAAGACTCGTGGAACCCTTGTAGGCCTTATAATGAGCCCAAAATACATTGCTCAATTGATGAGACCGATATGATCAGCACAGGTGAAGCAGATACAACAATACCCAAGCCCGAGTCCGAGCCTTTGCATAGAGTATTATCATCTACAAGGCGTGCACAATATCATGATAATGAATCGGAGGATACCACAAGTAGAAGGAAGGCTGCTACTCCTAAGATTGTGAGGAGAGATCACTTAAAAGAAAAGAAACAGGAAAGTAACACTTTGACTTGGCAGAATATGAAAGTAAAGGATATAAGAGTAGCTCAGGTAAGCAAGTCGTATGTATGTTATCTTGTTCATATGATATGCTCAAAACTAAGTTTGACGGATTTGTTTGTGGTTTGCTACTTCATAACTAAAACAGGCCATGATTAAGAAGAAAAGTCTAATGAGACGAAAGGGTGCTAATGGACGGTCAATGAAGGCTCGAAGATGACAGAGGATGGCAAGGTGAGGTTGCAAGCTTTGGCAATGGTTCATGCATGCATGGTAGAGACGCTCCTCTAGGATACCTAAAAAAGATACCCACGTCATTTTTTTTACTGACTCCTGATGTTGACACCTGACTATACTATTAGCGGCAATATATTAATATCTTATTATCAATAGTACAGAATCATCATGATTAAACCTATAGTAGTAGTCCTTTCCCTTCTCGTCGGCAGCTCCAATGTCGCAGCTTTTTCATTGCAAATGGGGGGAGAAAAAGTATCAACAAAAGATTCGATGAGCTCACGACGGTCTTTCCTCTCAACTTCAGTTGCTACTGCTGTCGTTGGAGGAACTGCTATCTTATCAGGACAACCTCAATCAGCTAATGCTGCGCCAGAAATCTTTACGACCGATGTAAGTTAAGACAGGCGCAATCGAAATCCGCACCTAGTGAATTTTTTAAAGTGAATTTTTTAGGGACTCTAGGTGCGGATTTCCATTGCGCCGGTCTTAGTTTTATCCTCTATATTTATGTTTGTTTGGAATGATAAATGTGATATTCCTCATATTTCTACCATATCTTTTGGGTAAAAGTCTGGAATCAAATATGCAATCACTAAGGAAGCAACAAGCAAAAAGCCACAAGCGCCAATTCCCGGAGATATTGTTGCTATTGATTACACTGGTTATCTCTCTAATGGACAGGTAAGTAGATATCATCTCTTTTAGATGAGTATACAAGTAATATCTTTCTTTTTTGAAGATCATGACATATGCTCATATCATCTTGCTTATATAGATCTTTGATGCAACACATTCTGAAGGAAAGAATAATGCACTACTCTTTAAAATTGGATCTGGATCGGTTATCCCTGGATTAGATGATATGGTTAGTAAAATGGTAGTTGGACAAAAAGTACAAGCAATTATTCCGCCAAAGCTAGCTTACGCAGATAAGGGGGTATGTCTAGATGAAGATAAGGGTGGCGAATGTCTTATCAAGCCAGGATCAACTTTGGTATATGACATTTTGCTAAAAAAGAGCTCCATCCCACCACCATAAGTGTTCAACGTCAGTTACTAAGAGCTATCCTACGGTCACATTGGGGAATAAGACATCATGATCGCTTCGGCAGAATGAATCACTTCACAAAGAGCAGAAACGAAAAGATAAATCATCTGAAATCCAAATAAAGTTAGTAATATGTTGCAATATGATTGACTATTGTATATCTCAGCTATCTAAATCTGCCATAGGCTATTCGAAACCCTGACATGACAATTAAAGTATACCATGCTTCTATCCCTAATGCCCAGACATCCACAGCAGTATGAGTAAGTAATAAGCTCGTGCCAAGCTCAAAGAGTATCCTCAATGAACAATAATCTATAAATGTTTGCCATGTTGTCTTGATTGCAATATTATCTGATTCTACTGCCGATGAAGAGTAGCTTCTATTCCATAAAGCAGCAAGTATCCATGATATACTCATCTTGGAGTCTCTAATTACGACTGCCAATAGTGTTGTAGGAAATGTAATTGGTTGCATGAGTCCTCCATTTGCCCAGTAGTCAGGGGACGATATCTCAGCCCCAATTTGAAGAAGAAAGTTAATCATCAATATGAATAATACATCTCCTAGGAACAATCGAGAATCAGGTATCTCGAGTAGTGCATCTATAAATGATGTTGTGGGTTTGTTCTTGTCTTGTCTTTCTTTTTCTATTGGTACATCTTCATTGTTCTCATCTTCTCCATCGTACTTGGACATGTATTGACTTGTTTGTGTATATTTGCAGTGATTTGAAGACTGTACATATGATCGCTGATGTATGATTGTATCTATAGATTTGCAGTGATTGGTAGACCTAATGTATGACTTGTGAATTGATGCTGATATAAAGGTGCATCGTTTATGTTTATAGCTTGTTGGAGGTATAGCCATCAGTGCATAAGACTGAGTCATTGCTGTGCATACCAATGCTACCACATACTTTTTTGTTGCATATCTCATACTCTATCGACCGCGTGTAAAACAAATCGAATTATGATATCATTTGGCTTCTTCTCGAATATTCTCTGTTTATCCGCTATTATTATATAGTATACGTTGCAATGTAATGTACACCGTTTGATAGCCAAATTCTATTTTTATTCATCCTCGTTATTTTCTCACCACAAACTTCGGCGGCAGCTACTACCCCTACTATCCTATATAACCTCAATATATACATCATGAGACTCCCTACATTTGTATTAATATCTATCAGCAATTTGGATACCATCAAATCATTCACCACAAATTATAATAATGTACACATATCAAATAACAAATTTTCAATAATACAAAAGAATAATGAACAATACAACACTAGATGTATATCCTCCTCTTCTACATTAGGCATGACAATAGTATCACCCTTTGACAATACTGCAACCGAGGAGGGAGATGAGTTATCAGCACCAACAGAACAATCTTACAATCCACTCCCCTCTGATGATGAACCTCTTGATTTAACTTGGGATAATGTTGATATGGTATTAGATGAGATGCGTCCATATTTATTACAAGATGGGGGGAATGTTGCTATTAGTGAGATTGATGGTCCTATTGTTCGATTGGAATTGCAGGTGTGTATAATGTGTTTGTTATCAATTGCAATTGTGAAATTATTGGAGAATTGTTATTTTGTGCATATGATGTGGCAATCTTGCAAGCTAAAAAGGTCAACGCTAATCCTCTGCCTCTATCTTTCTACCTCTAAATACAAAAACGCTACAGGGAGAATGCGGCACATGTCCAAGTTCAACACAAACAATGAAAATGGGTCTGGAACGCAAACTTAAAGAACGTATACCTGAAATCCAAGAAGTAGTCCAATCACTACCAGATACACCAGACTTGGATGAAGATCAGATTAATATAGTATTGGATTCAGTTCGACCATTTTTGCAAGTTGCTGGAGGTACTATTGATATTTCGAGTATTACAGGTGAGGGTGGAATGCAGCCAACAATCACTTTAAAGATGGAAGGGAGTGCTGCATCTTTAAATTCCGTCAAGTTGGAAATTGCACAGAGGTTGCAGAGGCATTTTATGATATCAGGTCTTAGAGTTGAGTGGGCATAAATTGAGAATATGAAGACGCGATGTGGATGGTGACGAGGTACCTTCCATTTTTGTCAGCTAATCAGAGGTGCAGGAATGATCTTATATTACCTGTGTACGATAGTGACTGAGAGCATACAGTGATAATCAAGACAAAGTACTTAAAGATGTAATGAATTATTTTACTTGTATTATGTGAACTGCACACACATTTATTGTGCAGTTGGGCATCAGTGGCACTTGCGGCGTGCCATCCTGATCTTAACATAGAACATATAATATTTAGTCATCGTATGCCTTCACCAAGCTAGCAAACTTGGAAGCAAGTGACTTGTTACCCTTCAATCGAAGAGTTGGTTGCTTGGAAGTGTTGTTAGACTTGAATGTCTCCTTCGCCCAATCAGCGGCTTCAGTTGCTTTATGTTGTTGTGCAAAAGTATTGTCCAACGAAGTCTTCTTGCCACCGTTAAAATTGGGTGAGCTAGAACTATCAGCTGTCCAACTCTTTGCAAGATATTCCAACTGCTTCCGGCGTTGACTGGTAGTCTTTTCTTGCTGGTCAAAGATGTCGTTAGTACCGACATCTGAAAAGGCCTCTGATATGGACTTCAACGACTGCTGATTATCTTCGGGGTCAGACTCGAATGTTTGTAATGGAGGGTCATCGTTGTACTCATTATGAGAAGGACGAGCATTGTAGAACTCTTGTGAGGGTCGACGAGCAGTTGTTGCTTCAAGACTAATGTCAAGATTGGAGAATGCATCGCTCATTGACTTCATAATCTCAGGTGTAGATGCACGAGCCTTTGGGGGATGTTCGAGTGGTGGTGGTGAGGCACGCTTGTTTGGTTTGCTGTTCCTTGACTGATGTGACACTTGTGCCTTCTTTGAGCTACTTGTTCGATTGTCAGCGAGATAGTTGTCAAGTTTCTTTGAAGGGGCAGTAGGTGGATGGGGACGTGGATCTTTCTTATCTTGACGATGCTTTGGTTGAGCTTCTTTTCTACTGCGACCGGTATTGCCAAATGCTGCTGCATCATGAGATACCCATGCATTATTTTCAACAAGATCAGAATTATCCTCGGCGGCACTATACTTGCTACCAGACTTGGTGAATGCCATTCCACACATTCCTGTTGAGAGATCTTTACTTTCGACAAGAGGTATTTGCTGACGCCACGCAATACTATCTTCGTCAGGCTCATCTTGAATTGCAGAGCTGAACTTGTCCAAACCAATATCCTCTTCATCGCTTGGGGTCATGGTCTGCTTGACTTGAACTTCTTGTGCCTCTTCTTGACTTCGAGTCTTCCTCCTTGGTGTAGTACGAGACTCACGTGAATGAGAATGCTTGACATCAAGCTCCTCTTCCCCTGAATAATCTCTAACAGGCGAGTTCTTACGAGCATGGTACTCTCTCTTGAGTGTATTCCATGACTTCTTCTGTTCCACATCTGGAGGTTCCTCTTGAGAACGTGCCTTCTTTTGATGTCTGTGTTTCTGTTCTCGTTCGTGATCTCTTCTTGACTGGTATGTTGGATTGGTCATGGACGAGACGGTGGAATCTTCAGATGACAAGAAACTGCCACAATCATCATCTTCTTCAACAGGACTATTATCAAATGAGGCACGATCACGCACCACAGCAGCATTGGCATCACGAATGACTTGAAGAGAATCACTGTGAAGGACTTCTTCATACTTTTGTTGAAAGAAATCTTTTCCAACATGAAGTTCCTTATTCTTATTATTCTTTGCATTGTTAACAATAGGTGGAGTCTCATTCCTGGTTGGCGAGAACAGTGATGCAATCTTGACAGGCGTAGGAGGGACCTCTTGTGTTGGAGCTACAGCATGGCCAGTATCAGTACTGGTATTATGTTGTGTCTTGATGATAGAGTCAATGGCAGCAAGTGCCTCTTCGGGATTAGATCTACTCACAGCATTAATACGCGAGATGAGTGCAGCCACAGAGGTTGTATTCTGGACTTGAGATTGTCCTACCTCCGACGATGCACGCTGTTCGGCAATGGGCGGCATCATTGAGCTAATATGAGCTTGCTGCTGTTGTTGTCCCGAGGAACTTTTAGGAGATGGTGAAACTCTACGAACAGTTGTGGAGGTATTTGATACTTGATGACGCTGAGAAGAACCAAAGCTTCGAGAAGGATTTGTATCCAGAGTTGTAGTCTCGGCAGTGGAATCTGTGTAATGAGATAGCACTGCCATACTGCCCTTGTGAGCATTGAACCTCTTGTGGGGTGACGAATCGCGTCTACGGAGATTCTTATGCTGACTTAGACTAACTTCGTAGTTACCTCGTTGCTGCTGATGCCTCTGAGAACGTTGGGGAGAATAACTCGCGCCTCTATTACTTTCGTTCATATTGACAGCACGTTGCTGTGTAGCAATAGCAGCGGCATGAACAAACTTTGACTTGAATCGACCACCCGATGATCCTGAAAAGTTACTTCTTGGTGAGACCACCGAATCTCCTGGCCTATGCTCTGACCATCGATCTTTAACATTGCCCATACCTTCCATTTCATTTTGGGGTAGGACAGCACGTAATCTTTCATTCTGATCCCACAATCGAGCACGTGCATCTTGCGGCGTGATTGTATCAGGCACTTCATTAAACATCATTTGATCAGGATTATATTCAACCTCTTTTTGTTGCTGTTCCTCGACAGGTTGGTGATAATCATCATCTCGATCGTCATAATATCTATTACGGCTACGAACAAGATCTTGACCTTCTGATTGATATCCATCGTCATACCTCTCAGGTCGACTACGTCCTCCTCGTCCGCCCTCTGATTGATAACCATAATCATTACCGGAATCGTATTGATGCTGACCTCCTTTGCCATTATTCCTCTGCCTCTGAGGTGATGAAGGTAAACTCTGAACAGCACCACCACCACCACGAAAGTTAGATCTCCATCGATCTTCAATGTTCTTCCTCTGTTCACGACGTTGTTCTCGACGACGTGCACGTAATAATCGTTCCGAACGTTCTGTCCATACACCAAATGGACTATTCTCGTCATGTTGACGATGGCCACTAGACGACTGGGGAGCAGTGTTACGACTTCGTGACGTGTGCTTACTATCTGCGGGAGAATGAGACTTTTCCCATCCCTTCCTTAATGATGCAACACTAATTGTTTCATCGTCGGGGGGTTGTGGTAGTGGATGATGACGTTGTCGTCCTCCAGAGGCCGACGAGGGTGCCGTATTAGCATGATGATGAACAATAATATTATTCTTCCGTTGTATCTTATCAGTCCGAACACCCAAATGCTCCACGGGTGAATCTGGTATTATATTCTTCTTACGATTGGGTGATCGCGACTTTTCTCTCATCTTGCGTTGTTCTTCCTCCATCTTTTCCAATTGTTGTTGTTGTTCATGTAGATGTTCTTGACGTTCTTGATATTGTTGCTTTGAGACTGCCTGACGTTGATACATTCGTTGACGATTAACTTCATTCCAATTTGGTTGATTTTGCTGCTGTTGTTGGAGTGGATGTGGTATATTTTGGGGTTGAGTGTGTTGCTTTTGTGGAGAGATATCCCGTTGCTGACGTTGTGAATTACCCTGTTGCATGGATGGATGATTCCTCATAAAGTGAGATACCACAGCACCGTGTGCCTGTCTTGGAGGTGAGGGTCGCCGAGGCGGTGAGCTCCGACGAGGATGTTGATATTGTTGAGGCTGTTGATGCTCTAGCTGTGGCGGAGACATGAGAGGGGGTGGTCCTCTCCTTTGGTGACGTTGCTGTTCTAGTTGATACTGTTGCTTTGCAGCCCTCAACTCATTATATGGACTTGGCCTCGATGAGGAATGCCCTCCATCTGAATTATACCCTGCAGAAGTATTAGCAGTAGACTGAGGTTGACGAGGAAGCCTTGGCTGTTGATAATGCCCTACTGCTGCACCACTCCGCTGCTGGTTATATCTCGACTGCTGCTGACCTCCCCCATCTGAAGTATACCCATTAACTCTTCCTCTCTTAGACTGACTAGCATCCCATTCATCCGATGGTGCCATGTGATTTCGATTCATAATTGGTTGTTGTCTATTCCTAGACATATTATTCAATTGGTGATTACTAGCAACAGGATTATTAATATTATTCCGAATAATACCAGATTGTTCCAATTCCTCAAAGCTATGTTCTCCCATTAGATGTACTGGTTGGTGCTGACGTGCCATGTGATTATTATCATAAGGATAAGGATGAGAAGCAGCATTATTCCGTTGTACCGTGGGAGGTGAGGGTATAACTCGAGGAGAAGCTAATTGTGAATGATTGTGCAATTGTTGTTGCTGTTGCTGCTGGTTATTGTAATACGGTGCATTATTATTTTGTGGAGTTTGATAATGAGGCTGCATAGAAGGTCTTTGTGGTTGTGACATTAAAGAAGGCATGGCCTGATGATTTGGATTATTATAATACTGCTGCTCCTGACTACGAGATGGACCCCTTTGTATCTCCTGCTGTTGGGCACTGTCTCCATAGCCACTAATACTCTGCGATTGTCTCCTCTGTCTCTGAATCGACATTTGTATCTCAGGATCATCAAATGATAACTGTCTCCTCTGCTGTTCATAATCTCTGCTGCTGCTATTATTTTTCATAATTGACTGCTGCTGTTGCTGACTACCAGCATTATTGTTATTAGAATAGCCCTGTGGCGTAGTATTGTATGGCTGCTGATTATACTGTGGCTGATTATATCCAGTATTTTGTGACTGACTATTTTGATGCACCGTCATACCACCATTCTGCTGCTGTTGATGCTGCATATTATACACCCTATCCAACTCCTCCTCTTGACTTGCCTGTTTTTGCATTCCCATAGCCTTGCGTTGTTCGATACGTTTCCTATTCTCAATACGTCGTTGCATCATATTCTTACGTTTAGCTGATAAGGAGCTACGTGTTGAGTGAGTTGAGTTACCGCCTGGTGATTTCATACTTTGGGCACTTCTACCACTACTTTGGGTTGTATTTGCATCACTGTGATATCCACCGGTATGATTACCTCCAGTATTAACATAGTCGTCTTGCATTTCATATACTACTTGTTGTTGTTCATTATGTTGTTGCTGTAGTTGAGGTCGTTTGCTATTATTAGCTTGTCTTCTACGCTCTTGTTGCAATTGACGAACATCGTCAATACGCCTACGTCTAGCGGCACGCTGACCACTGTTACCTGCCATGCTGCCACTATTGCTATCCTTGGTAGCCGTCTGCATATTAATAGGGCGCCTACTACACTAAGTAAATCGTAATACACGTCATCTGTATATTCAATTATTTGTTGATATTATCACACGATAGTTACTGAATTAAAATTATATCTTGCCGTTGAGAAAAATTTGTACTATTAATGAAGAAGGGCTCTACTTCTCTCTACTTGCACAGTAATGTTTCTTAAGGCGACTCCCCCGCTAATTCTGCGGTATCTTTTTATGAGAGTAGAAATAAGAAATCTCACAAATTTAACACGATGGCACTATGAGAATTTATGCCGCTGGTTCAGTATAATATAACAAGTAAACAAAAGCCGTATACTAATATACCGCCATTGTATCTTCTAATCGACCCCTTTGTGCAACATATCCCGTAATTCATCCGTAGCAGTCTATCATAGTTATTGCAAAATAAACAATACCAACAATACCACCTACACCAGCCCAATTCTGCATCATCGTACTAACCACCACCAAAACAACATAATAAACACACTTTGGTACCCGTCCACTACCGCCAGTTGATAGTTATAGGTCATATACAACATATACCGAAGTTCATCCGTAGCAGTCTATCGTAGTTATTGCAAAAACACATATCTTAGGTTGGTGCATCAAAATACTACAAAAACATCAACTACACTATGCCACCAAAGAAACAGAAGATTACTGAGGCCGACAACAATGAGGTAAATGTACTATGTTATTATGTTGAATATAATCTATATATCCACCACTGTTATTCATCTAATACCATTGTTAATCCAACTTATTTGCGTTCACATAATAGGGTGAAAAAATGAGCAAACAAGAGGAGAAGGAATTAAAGCTCCGAGCTGATTATGAAGAAGGGTTGCACCAATCGATGGAAACATTCTTGGATGCCATCAAACACAGTCCAAGTATGTATCAATCAACAAGGTTATCGTATCTCCGTAACTTTGTGAGTTTTGTCAACCGTAACGAGGAAACGTTTAGTTCATGCAGCGGTGATGATACAATTGAACTTCCAGTACCTCGAGGTCCAGATGCAACAGAAGGATATGTCAAGGCACTGACAGAACTGAAAAGTGGTATGGACATTCTTGGATTTGGTGGCAAGCCAATTTTAATTGTCTACTCTACCGAAACGGAGAACTACAATGAAGTTACCAACTTAACAAATGAAAAACAAAGAGTGAAGTTAACTCAATTGAGATTAGTAGATGGCAGTGGCGATCAGATACATACCAGATTGGCTGTTAATCTTGCCGAGACGGGTAGGTGTCTCAAGAGCGGAGATAAAGTTCGTCTAGACTCGTACACCGAGCTGCATTATCGGGTGAATCCAGAATCACCGAGGATGCCGGCCCTCTTTGTACACGCTCTATCTCGCTTGGGGAACGTACCTCTTCCTGACGATAGTATTAAACCACCATTACCAATTGCCGTAGTACGTCCAATTGATCATCTTGATGAGTATGAGCCGTCCAGTGAATACATTATTGATCCAAGGAAAGATGAAAAGCCAACGTGTACGGATGAGTGTAGACACTGTGCTGTGTATGGCATTCGTTTCCTCAAATGTGTTGTTGAGCTTATCCCAGTCAAGGATCGCAATCTAGCCACCATTAAGGAAGACTTACTTTGCAACGAATGATATTGATGATATGCCAAACAATCTCAAGCGGAATATGTTATACTGGTGGTATGCAACGAATGTGTATTCCATTAGCGGAAAGGGTAAGCGAGGAAAGTTGCCTGTGTGTTTGGAGTATGCAATTCGAGAAATGTATCCCAACCCAGAAGGCGTACCATACAAAGGACATCGTGATCAGAAGAAGAACTAGTAGTAACTGTACAAATTAAAACTAATTTAGTTGTTGTTTAGAGTAACACTGTTAGACCAGTCATACTGTATAGGTTGGTTCTTTTTAAATCTCGGGGTGAACTTATGTGTAGAAGATACAATACCCTTCCAATCAAATGGCTTTACCTTCTGTTTCTTCGGGGCTGGAGCAAAGACACATTGACTCTTGTTATGTCCAACTTGATGACACTTACTGCACTTACTTGTGGCCTTCTTCTTTCCAGACTTGGTGTGCTTGGTGATTGCCTTCTCAGTTTTATAATTGCAAGATTTGTTGGTATCCTTGCCCCGACGATGTGCATTGGTCAATTTAGCAAACTTGCGAGCATCCTTTGCCTTTTGACTACTGTGATGGTCGTAATCCTTCTTTCTCTTCTTATTCTGACGTTGATACTCCTTCTCCTCCTCTTCACAAACATTAGTATTGAGAAGACTTGCAATTTCTCGCGCAGTTTTCTCGGTGTCCTTCCCGTTGCCATTGCAGAATACAAGCTGCATGAAGGTATACCACAGATCAGTTCCGTTACCAAGGACCCGCTTGCCTTCTGTAAGTCTTGTAATCTGTCCCCAGAATCCCTCACACTTGTTACTACATCCACACTGTGCAATCTCATCAATACTGGAGGCATTGAATCGCTTGGACATGATTTTCTGAAGTGTGTCTATCCCAGAATCGGATAGACTCATAGTAATTCCATCAAACCGCTTGGTAGCCTTGGCAGTAAGCTTGGTGATCTCACTTGGCGGCAAGAACTTGTTCTCCTTCTTGATCCTTACGGCAGTGCAATACTCCTCGTGCTTGCAACACTTGTGATTGCCACAATGATGAAGGATGATAGCGTTTATCTGATCAAGACATTTCTGTCTAGCTTCGGGCTGTCCAACATTAGGATGATAGTCTTGAATAACTTTAGTAAGATCGGACTCAATACTCTTGATTCTCAAGTTGTTCAGACCCAACTTACCCCTGATGGTCGGGTCCTTCTTTGCAATATCATGCATAGCGTTGTTATGATTCTTGATGACATGATTTAAGTCGGGCACATGTTTACCTCTTCCCTTGGCATCATCACCTAAGATCTCCGTCTGTGCTCTTATGGCCTTCTTCACTGCATTAGAGTCTTGGTCTGCAACAATTGTTTCCATTCCAACACATGTCTCCTTGCTTCTTGGCATACCTGAGTCGTCCAAGAGCAATCCCCTAGCAGCATCAGCCGATAGAAACTCCTCGGAAGCTGCCGTAGAGTATTTTGTCTTGCGGTAGCAGGGTCCATCGTGTGTCATTGGGAAGCGGCTCAAGTCAAATACAGTAATATCTTCACCTCGTACACGAGCTTCATCTATTGCTATATTTGCAGCACGTGTGCATTTGTAGCATTTGTTCTGTAGTTTGTTATGATAGGAGAAAGTAGTTGTGTCAGGCATAGTGAGAAGAGTATCATACACATATCATAACATATCATATCACTCACCTGATGGTGAGTTATGTTTATTGGTCGGCCGGTCACCTCACTATGAACTACTAGACCGGCTTCATCTCCGTTAATGTTCTGCCTATATGCCCTCTTCTTGCCTCCTCCATCTTGTGACACCGTACCAAAAGTTGCTTCTGACTTGACACCGTTGTATTCAAATGGCAATGGCGTGTTGCCAGGCAGCTGTTTACATGCAGCCACGTGTTCAGCTAGGTTCTCCTCTTTCCTAACTTTGAATACTTCACCAATAGACTGACGTATCTTCCTGTCAGTATGTCTTGCATTATTTCGGCTTGACATCTTCACGCCCATTGAGCCCGATACAAATGCATGCATCTTCTCCATATTGATTCCACACGTACGTGTACCAATGGCTATCTTCAAGTTCAACTCTGGTTGTTTCCTCGATTCCCTTCTACCTTCCTCCACCACGGAAGTTCTAACCCAGTTACAGTTGCGTAATTCTAATTCTTTTCCACATTTAGGGCACTCCCACTTCTGAATAATACCAGCTCCATACTTTTTATCAACCTCATTCAGATTGATGGAGGTACCACACTCTGATGCATGCTTGGTTGCTTCTGCAATGAATTTTGTCATCATGGGAATACTATATATTCCATTAGAATTGTTTCCTTTAATACTACTTGAATCGATGGTAGCTCGTGGTGGTGTAACCTCTCGTGCCTCATTATTGTTAGTCAAATTATTATTAGTATTGGTATTGTCTCTACTTTCTTTTAACTTCTCTGCCACAGCTTTCTCTACTGCTGCATCAAATGCTTCCTTCTTTTTTTGTTCTTTAATCTGTTCACGATTATACTCATCCATATCATCTGCATATCGTAGAAGAGCACTATTAATCATTTCCAACTTTCGTCTAACAAGGTGATGTGTTTTCAGATAATCTCTCTCAGGATTGATTGGTAGGCGTTTAGCATACCGGGATGATAGTCTATTTCTTTGATCTAATGGTGCCCCGACATCATGTGTAAGTGATGAATCTCGATAGAAGGATGTACGCCCGTCAGTACGCTTTGTAACGAACACACTACCACTATTGCAACGTGTTAAAGCATATTCTAATAACTCCAGTGATAACGAATTGTGCACACCACTATGAACAAGCCTATCACGCATCTCATTGATTGTAACCCATATGTCTTTATTTTTATCGGGGTAATGTGATTCTAATGATAATATCTGTTTGTATGTCGATGCTTTTAGCTTTGGTAATTTCATGTTGATGTTTTTGTAGTATTTTGATGCACCAACCTAAGATATGTGTTTTTGCAATAACTACGATAGACTGCTACGGATGAACTTCGGTATATGTTGTATATGACCTATAACTATCAACTGGCGGTAGTGGACGGGTACCAAAGTGTGTTTATTATGTTGTTTTGGTGGTGGTTAGTACGATGATGCAGAATTGGGCTGGTGTAGGTGGTATTGTTGGTATTGTTTATTTTGCAATAACTATGATAGACTGCTACGGATGAATTACGGGATATGTTGCACAAAGGGGTCGATTAGAAGATACAATGGCGGTATATTAGTATACGGCTTTTGTTTACTTGTTATATTATACTGAACCAGCGGCATAAATTCTCATAGTGCCATCGTGTTAAATTTGTGAGATTTCTTATTTCTACTCTCATAAAAAGATACCGCAGAATTAGCGGGGGAGTCGCCTTAATGGCCGCCTAATTTCTAAGAGAGAGTAAAGTTTGAGAAATCGTCTCTCATTACAGACATGTGTCTTATGCCACAAGACCACAACCAAGAGATCATTTAATTACTGGCCGAGTTTGGACGGCGGGAAAGAGGCAGAGGGGAAGTTTAATCTGTCTTTATTAACTAACAAGTTTATCTAGTTAATCCCTAGTCATACTCTCAACTATCGACTTCCACAACCCCACTGCCCCGATCTTCGTTTGTGTATTAAACTTAACATCTCCTTTTCTACTTGAATTAATACGCTCCTCCAATAAGACCCTTTGAAATAGCAGCTGCTGATGCAATATCCATACATGTATTCCAACCCAAAATGTACGGGATGGATGTTTGACAGATTGATTTAAATACCTCCACTTCTCCTGCTTGGACTGTGATTTCCAATGGTGTTGTCTAATTATATTTGTTGTGTTGTTTGTGAGGTTGTATTTAGTACGATGTTATCATGTTTCATTATATATAGAAAAGAACATGATATTTGATAAGCATATGACGTAATATTAAATGATCCATATAGAATAATAACATAATTCAAAATGTAAAACACAAGATCTATCTCACTGGAATTCCTTCCATGCCTGGAGGAGTTTGACCACCAATACCACCAGACATATAATCAATTTTAAACGTTAATGTTGACCCTTCCCCCGGTTCGACAGTAAATACCTTCTCGACTACATCACCACTTAATTGTTCCACAGAAGACTGTTCTCCATCCATTGAATTATTATACGTCGGATGACTTAACTCAACACTATTCTCTGGTAATTGACTTAATAATAATCCAACTTCTTCAACACTTAGACTGAATATAGTCTTATCACTCCATGCAAATCCTGCTCCAGTGTTATTTCTTGGAATTAATTCCAATATTAATTTACCCCGTCGTTCGACTGATACGCCGTCATTTCCTGCACGTCGAAAGTTTGGCATGGCTGCTCTCATTGACAGTGCAGTGTCTGGACCGAAGATTGTATATTGTGGAAAACCACGTCGTGGCATACCGCCCATCGATGAGAAGGATCGTGTAGTATCATTGTTGCTGATTGATGTTTGTGCATATGATATGTTAGTTGTGTTATTGTTTGCAATTATGGAGGTTGCCGCACGCAAAAAAGTTGATGAAGGTCGAGTACATGATGATGTTGGTGGTACTACCAGCCGCCGAAAGGCTCTAGATATTGTAGACATAATAGCAAAGAGTAGTTTGTTGAGGCGATGGGTAGATATCTTTAATTTTGAATAAATCGCCAAAATTATTTAGCTCCATTTGCCTCCTGCCTTATTGTGTTGCTGGATGTGAGCTGACTTGCTCGTGAAGATGTCTGCAGGGTCTACGGATGCATCTTATCAAAGAGAGAGCACTGTAGAAAGACAGCTCATGTACTTAAGCTAGCTATTAGGTAGGAATGATAACCTACTTTATCTGTTTATATCTAATTGTTTGTGTTGATTCCAATGTAATCTGTACACTAACTTATATTATCTATGTACAAAACTGACCACGATATCTACTACTCTTCTCCGTCGTCGTTTCTCCTTGCCTCTCTTGCCTGTTGCCTCTCTACAAGCTGCTCAATCATCCGTATCATATCATCTCCCATTGATTCAACTTCATTTTGATCATCTTCATAGATAAAGCCCGAGCTAGTATAGTCACATGCTGCCGGCCAATCAGTTATACTCTTGAAGCCATACTTTTCTTTCAACTCTGTAAAAGCATCGCTGCCTGATGGGCCTAAGTCAACTACATCTATCCTGTCGTCATCAATACTCCTCTTTACTAGATCGCGAACAGAATGAAACCATACATATCGCTTAGCTGCATCATCATCACAATAGAACCATTGTCCTCTGCTAGTTCTACCCTTTGCAACCTCATGTGCAAATCCTATTACTGTATCTGTTTCAGCATCTCTATACTCGCGGATTGAACCTGCCATTCTGGAAGATGCGCGTTTCAAGGTTTATGACGATGAAGAGAGATGATAGTAACTTATGTTAGTACATGTAGTTTGCAAAAGCAATCAAACAATGGTGAATGAAGGCCAAATAAAGCATCCAAATCACTGATACTTTGAATTCGATTGCAAAACAATACTCTAACTCGGACTTTCCTTGTAGTACCTTGATATCTACCTATTCCTTCAGCCAGAGCATTTATAAAGGCATTAGGCGTGTTACCATATCTATTTGATAATAACCGTACCTCATGCTGTACTACACATCTAAAGTGTGCGTATGAAGAATGAGGCGCGGCCTCACCTCCTCTAATCGGTTTGGTAATTACTGTAAAGTTTTGTGCCTCGGACGTAGCCTTTTTCAATGTTCTTTTACATCCTCGCGGTAGAGTCTTGATCCAATCATCCACAGATGTAAAGTTTCTAACATCTAATAATGAATGAGGACGGGTCATCCATTGTCCTGTCCACTGGGCAGCACCCATTGCACCCATGCTCGCTGACTCTCTTTCTCTTCTACCAATTGGATCACCAGCTAGTTTCGCCTTCCATTCTTTCTCTTCTTCACTACTTTTATCTTCTTTTAATAAACCCTCCTTCTTCATTGCCATTTGCAATAACTTTGCTGGTAAACTATCATCAGGTAGATTATCTCCAAACGCAGCCGCGATTGCCAATTCAATATTATTGTAATAGTATGCATATACATCATCTTTATCATCTTCATTATAATCAAATGCGCATTTAATCCATGCAAATAACTTTTCAGTATTATCATCTGTTAATGTGGTATTAATTGATACTGCTATTGGTTCAGATTGCAATTCATCTGCTAGATGAAGTGGTGGAAGAACTTTTATAACTCGTTTGGGTGTATGAAAAGGAGAGAAGGTGATACTTGATTTTGATGTTAGTGTAAAGGAGTCTGTGTAGCTTAAACCGGTTATTATGCCACATAAAGCAATTATGTATGAAGTAAAGCTATTCATTGTGAATCGATAGGCGTCAATATGGTTAGTATTGGGATATAAATCAGGTAATAGCTTACTCATTTCACCTCAAACTCAAGTGATGCATTACTAACTTCACTTGATTTATGAGGATACCAATGTGGGTATCCTTTTTAAAGATCAAGTATTTATTCATACTCTATCAGGGTACCATAGGCTTTCTAATATATTGCTAAAGGGATGATTGAGATGGAGAAGGTATGCAACATATGATATCATATCATCAATCATAGTAGATCATATTATTTCAACATTTTTAAATGGTAGTGTCTCGGTGACAAACCTGAAAATTTTGGGCGGTCGGTCAGTAGTGTTTGTTTGCTAAAGTATATTGGGTGCCAATTGGTGACAATACGCATTCGTATACCCTCAATAAAGACAGTAATTACACGCTTTTTCGATATTGGTATTCTTGAGGCCTGAATATTTATATTATTGTATTCATATCGACTTACTTTAGAGTTGAGTTTTTGAGCTTGAATTGATAGGCCACGCTACAATTACTATATACTATCTCATTCCAACATAAACAATGGAGTATGATCGTGCTTTATACCGCGTCTATGAACGCATTATGGAAGATTTGAATGCCAGTCCTTCACCATTGGCTCTAGCTACTACTACATCTGCTGGTCAAAACAACATATCACAACATAGTGATGGATTGCGTCGACGTCATATTCTTTCAAATAATAGTCAAGATGATGTAGATTCATCTGTGGTTACTTCCCCCTTGGCAGCAAGAGATTCACTTGGTCCGAATAATAGTGATGTTTCAGATGATATTATAGAAACAAACAACAATAATACTACAGAAAGTGGTGATGAAACCAACAACACTAATAGACAACAAAGAAGACGGGGAAGAAGACAACGTCGTCGAGATGCAATAGCACAATTACCAATAATAGCAAGACGACAATTTACAACTGCGACACAACAACAACGGAGACATCAACCACTACCATTTATCATGCCAATTTGGATGGCTAGAAAATGTGATAACGTGCACTATCAATTTGAAACAAATAGACGATTGACAAACATGGGTAATAATGTTGGTATTGCAACTCATGTTTGGAGTAATATTCGTGGTATATTGGGAGTCATTAGATATACAAGCACAACTACATCATACGACAGTGTCCCAACTACTTCTATGCCGATGGCGGCTCCGTCCACACCTACTCGTGTTTCTACAACTTTTCAATCAAATTATACACAATCGTTATCTTCAACACCTGGTGCTATTATACGAACATCATCTCATCGTGATTCTCAACCAGATGTAGAAGAAGGAAATGGTGGACTGGAACTACAAACACTTAATAATACTGAACAACATAATAATTATGATATCGAGCGGAGTGATTCTGGATTACGAAGACGATCACCTACACGTCGTTCATCTCCATCAGGTGATAGCTCATTTAATGATTCTAGAAGAACATCAGGAGGGCCACCATCTTTACCAACAAGTCATACATCTAACTCTCCATTGCAACCAAGATTATCAGCCCCAAGTGAATCTACTTCAAGTGATTTTAATAATAATCCAAACATATCATTAACACAACGTGCTATACAAAATCAACAACGTCAGACTGATAGACTTACATCTCACAGAAGAAGGGGTAGAGGACGAGTAGTCGAAAGTGATGATGATACAAATAGCTCAGATAGTGATAGTGATGATGACAATTCCACTTCCTCATCTTCTTCAGATGAGAGTGATGAAGATACCAGCAATAATACTGGTAATGAGGGCTGTTCACAATACAATTTATATGGTGTAATGAGGTTATCATTTGGTGTTGCCATAATGCATATCTTTATATTGATATCATTGCATGCTACATATGTTGGTCCATATGCTTTTCATAAACAGACACGTGAGGCGGAGATAGCAAGACGAAATCTAATCTGGGGACATGTAAAATCAAATGAAGGAGATGATAGCTTGAATGTCAAGGAAACTAGAACACTTTACAATTGCATCTCATATGCACTCTCAACACGGCCACTTGAAGAACGAAGTACTTATTTTGGTGAAGAGAAGGATGATTCTTCATCAGATGGTGATAATGATGAGAAGAAGGATAAGAAAATGAGATCAGAAAGTGATGGCACTGATGGCTCAGCCAAAAGTAATTCTCCAGCTCCTCTGTTCGGTATGGATGAGATATTGCAAATCAAAATCATGTATGGAGGAAAGTGCACAGGACGTTGTTCTCGTGTACGGAATGTGGTGTATCCAGTGGTGGAAATAGATACTGTTGATAATAGCACTGATAAAGAAGTGGTGGGCATGCTAACTGCAGTGAATGACACTGCAGATGATCAACATATTCGTGGTCTAAAAAAAACAAAGTCGAAGGATGAAGATAACAGTACAGCAGTGGATGAATTCTCCACTCCAACTTACTGGGAGAAGGTGCACTATCAATTTGCAATTGATGATGCACTCTTATATCTCGATGAAACGGCTGCCTTGCTACACAATATCACACTGGTGAATATTACAGTTACAGAGAAATGTTTGAGTACTGGTTCAGATGATGGGAGGTGAGTCTTCTGTTGTAACTCTTTGCATTACTTCATCTATAGTGTTTATATTCTAACTTCTCCACCCACTTCGCACATATATCAGATTGACATTCCTAACAGCTACCGGACAATTCCTCTCACAAATCTACGGTATGGATTCAGTAATCATAAATCAGCTCATGTATGGCATTAGGGGCGTTGATTACTCATTTACGACAGGTTATATGAAGAATATTGAAACATCAGAAAGATGGAGCTGGCGCAAAGAGTTTCTTGAATCATTTGAACAAAGATCTATTTTAGATTGGATACTCAGAAAGATAGGTGTGTAATGAATGTTTTGCTGTAAGATCTCTCTCCTTCTTCCTATCTAACACACTTACTGCTCTCAACCCTTCACAGGAGTGCTACTGCTATCAACCTTGGCTTTCTTCCTAATTACATCTGTCACCTCTCTCATTGTTCGAGTGTTGACATCTTCGGGCGTCGTGTTAATGTTCCCATTGTTCACTCTCTTTCGACGAATGGGAATGCCAGCAAATGAACGAATCCTAGCCATGTCATATCCTTGGATTGGTTCCGCTATGGCAGCGGTTGCAAATGAGAGAATACATCCACCAAGTCATCTGGTTTGGGCACATGTTACAAAGATCATACTTTATTATGTCATGTATGAAGCTTGCCAAGCGGCTTGGAGTGTAGTAATTTATCACAAAAGTATCCCAGAAGCATTACCAGTTTGGATCTACGGGTTTACAATGATTTGGGAGTATTTTAGCATGGTCTTCATCCGGAGCGCTCTATCAGTGTACTTCTTTCCTCGGTTATGTTTCCTATATTTCTTGCTCTACCATTGCTACTTTTACTCGGTGCCATATGGATACTTTGATGTTGCCTTGATACCGCTGTTTATGTTCATGGTTCACGCCATGTTGTATACAATCCTCGGACTGGAGCTGCCGAATGCCGCTCGAGGTGTTATCAATGTCGAATGTCCGAGAGAAGTATACAATAGATTGTCGTGGCAAGCTCCGTTGGCATCACTACCTGCCGAGTATACAATATTTCTTCCATTAAACTCAAGGCTTAGCCCGCTACATGATAGAGTTAATAACATCAATGGCAATAGAGGGGTTGAAGCATCTGGAGATGGTGGTGATTCTACAGAATAATATACAAACCCTAACTTTATCACAAACTAAAAGAACATACAAGTTAACAACACCAACTTCTTTCATATCAATTGCAACTAAACATCAGTACATCGCCTCCCTTCGTGATTACGAATATTAGTGTCTGCTCCTTTGGATATTAGATATTCGGAGATCTTTGTCTTACCATACTTCATTGCAAAATGAAGACCGGTGTTACCTGTATCGTTGACAGCATTCATACCTCCACCGTACTGAATTGCTAGTTTCACTATCTTCTTGTGTCCATTCTGGCAACCAATGTGAAGGATTGTATTACCATTGTCATCAGAGGTATCAATGGGCGTACCATGATTTAACATTGCCTGGAAGATGCGCGTTTCACAAGTTATGAAGATGAAAGAGAGGAGATCGTAACACATGTTAGTACATATGACTTGCAAGGGCAATCAATAAAGGCAAACTAAGTTCAAATGAAGTATTCAAACAACGAGACTCATATTGAACACTTGAATTGATGCAATAAAACAAACCAAACGCGGACTTGCTTGTACTTCTGAGGATCTTCCATGTCTTGCGAGAGAAAGTATATTTGGAGGTGGTCTACTTTCCTCCTGTTGTTGCTGCTGCTCTACTCTGTCATAATCCCTATGCCTTCTT
>Ga0214481_100378_pt1 | contig 23305 bp, 20 predicted proteins | sample M1_20Mar14CPVII9_4_FD_165057 | JGI IMG/M metagenome (GOLD analysis project Ga0214481, IMG submission 165057) | Marine eukaryotic communities from Monterey Bay, California, United States - M1_20Mar14CPVII9sort6BwellG10 | ecosystem: Environmental > Aquatic > Marine > Unclassified | place: USA...
ATGGTGCTGATAGTGTCCATTGGTCTTTTATATACATATACATAAAGGAATTACCAATATATAAGAAGGAGATTGATGCATGCCTTTGCGCTTTGGTGATACATTGTCGGACAGCCGGTTCGATTTCGAAAATCTGACCCAATCTGAGGCATGAGAACCGCCAACAAGTGGCCACAAAAATGTGATGGAGGGCCCTACAATGGTGCTGATAGTGTCCATTGGTCTTTTATATACATATACATAAAGGAATTACCAATATATAAGAAGGAGAGTGGTTGTATACCTCCATGTTTTGGTGATACATTGTCGGACAGCCGGTTCGATTTCGAAAATCTGACCCAATCTGAGGCATGAGAACCGCCAACAAGTGGCCACAAAAATGTGATGGAGGGCCCTACAATGGTGCTGATAGTGTCCATTGGTCTTTTATATACATATACATAAAGGAATTACCAATATATAAGAAGGAGATTGATGCATGCCTTTGCGCTTTGGTGATACATTGTCGGACAGCCGGTTCGATTTCAAAAATCTGACCCAATCTGAGGCATGAGAACCGCCAACAAGTGGCCACAAAAATGTGATGGAGGGCCCTACAATGGTGCTGATAGTGTCCAATGGCCTTTTATATTATATACATATACATAAAGGAATTACCAATATATAAGAAGGAGAGTGGTTGTATACCTCCATGTTTTGGTGATACATTGTCGGACAGCCGGTTGGTTCGATTTTGAAAATCTGACCCAACAAGTGGCTAGGTCTAGCCGGCAGTTTTCATGGTCTATGTTCAAGCTGTCATTTCTTCTAGGTATCTTTTTATCTTTATCTATAAACCGAAGCAACAGAGTATTCTCCTGTTAAGCATCTCCAAATAAAGCACTGAGATCTTCCATACACTTTCGTTCCTTTGCCACATGTTTGCACACCTTCTTATGTCTTGCCTTCCAATCGAACTCTTGGCATTCACGTGAACAATATACTGCCATCTTACATGCCGAACAGCGAGAGAATTGTGGCTTATCATGTTTCTCGGTAAGATAACATTTTCCCAGCCAATTGCTGCATCGATCATATCCAATCTTCCCCCCAGATGGTGCAGTTGAGAATGTATACCAATCTGGAATGGGTGAAGGTATACCACTCTCCATCTCTTTCTGCAATATGTCAACTAAATCAGCCATACATTTAGCACCATCACACGAGATTAGCTGTCGTAACATTTGATCACGCAAAGATTGGAATAACATACGTTGTTGAACACCTCCCATAGGCAATTTTGCATTATGTGCTTTTAGTTCAGCTAATAATTGAGGAGTTGCACCAAGTGCCGGTGGTCGATTCTCAAACTGTTCTTTGTATTTAGCAATTGGCGATGGTCGTAGAGGCATACCATTACTATCAACGCAACCACCAAAATGATGTAATGTGTTTATTATCTTTTGTCGTTGTATTCGAATTGGAGGTAAAGTATCATTGTTATCTACTTCTTTGCAATCAATCTTGCCATCAAGTATCCAACATCGAAGTATCGATGAGTGTGTTGGTAATCCCTTAGGTGTATCCACGTGATTTTCCTCTTCCAGCTCTTCTCTTGACATGAGATGCCGATGCTTCATATACATAAAATCTGGACTGATCATGATGGTAGTATTTGTTATGTAATATGATGTGCAATGATAAGAGGAAGGCCTCTTTGCGGCATTGTTGCTAGGGGCTTCTGTGTTCAGATTGGCGACTTTTTGATTGAGCAAAGATACCTGTGACTTTTTTGGACATCAACATACCCTACGATAGCTTTGATAGGCAGTGTAGATGCTCTCTTCTAATTTATATCACGATATGCTAATAAACAGAAGTGTTGACAAATATGGTGATCCGTGGTATCATATCATGATACACCAAACTTAAAGTATCTTGACTACCAAAATATTGGGGCAAATCTTGATATGTGACAACAAACCTGTCCTATCTACCACGCTCTCTCGGATTCAGCACTCACTTGCACTTCGTGCAAGTTGTGCCGAATCAGGGAGCACGGGAGTCTATGCCATCATTCATATGTTTTTCTGCATTATCATGTCTCATAAGCGTATCTAATCCACCAGAATACTACCATATTAATATTATCCAATATGTTAAAACTAGTGCTATCCAATACTAGACATCTTTTGTTTTCCGATCTTTGTTTGTTGTTGAGTACTATTCGTCACTAAAGCTTTGTTACTGCATATTGTTGTGATGACCCCCCATCTACTTATTTAAGATATGTCATCGATCAATGTTGTCTTTTGCCTCGTCTCAGAATCTAATTCCATTGTCCAATGTAATAATCGGCGGTAGAAGTACGAGACAGTGAGTGAATAAGCAACACTTACCTCACATATGTTTCTGACGTACCACGTATTTCATCACCCGCATCTCCTCTTTATTGTTTTATCTCCTTCTTTGCCTCGTCTCATTGTTTAATATACCAATCGGCAGTGATGCAATGGCGACAGAGATATAACATTAACATGAACGCCCGCGGTTGATTGTTAAATGTTGCAATGTCTTTTGCTAATAATAATAAGCTATCATCCATCATATGCTGATACCTTTGCAATTGCTTATCGTATGTCACTATCGTCGTCGTCAACATAATTAGTTGTGTACATTGCAATTTCTTGTCTTTGCAATTGCATCATCGTATATCATCATCGTCATATCGGCGAATATTCTACTGCTTCGATACCATTATTACTATGCGATGTCTATCTTGTTGTTGTGTTGTATATCATGTCATCGTAAACATCAACATCATCGGTTGAGTGTTGAACCTTTATCAACAACAACTACCATAACTTTGCATGACGCTCACATCATCTTCATAATTGTTTGTGCTTCGTATTTCTTCACGGCAAATCATGATATGGCGATAATAAAGTAATACATACCGATATGGATCGTATCAAAGTTGAGTTGATGGTCGAAAAAGTTAGACAAATGAATTAATAGTAGGTCGGTACAGACCAGCACTAGAGGCAAGCTAAGGGTACGGTATTTTTTACAAGTACGGGTGAAAATACTTTTTTGTCCCGACGCCAAGACCAAGATCAATGCTACTTTTGGAACATACGGACATACATACAGAGACAAAACAAAGGGTCCCTTCCATACCTTCCTCCCAAATAGGAGTTTTCTCATGTATCTTATACATGAAAACTGACAGTTTACCCTACTACCAGTAGTGGTAACTCTAACAACTTTTAATTGTGCTTCGGGGCATTTAAGAATAACATTTGGCGATAAAACAACAAATGTATTTTACACACTAAGGTAAAAATTAGTAAAGTGTTAGCAAGTCACCTTCCAAAGTTGAAACTCTAACTTGTCAGTTACATAGTTTGTCCTACTATCTTCACTTTGATACAACCTCCTATCTTCTACTACGCTATGCTCCACAACTACGATGACCGGTGATATCTCAACTCAGGATCACAATAAGGATCTATCCTTCTATAATATTTGCAAATATGAATACTGCCAGTACCGTAGTTGCTAAGTATCAATACAATACATAAACCCATCAAAAAATGATAGACGATGATGCACCGAGCGGCTGGCTCCATTCGTGAAGCCAATACGATGTATAATACTCAACGACGCGATACACCTTAACGGATATGTATTAAAGAGCACCAAATGATCGTATACATCTTATACTCGAGATAAAGCAGCATCGATGATATGCGCTAACTGTCTCGTTTTTCGAACAATTATGGTGGTAGAAGAACAACTCTACACGGGACAATATTGGTAGAATAACAAAGATAACGTACGGCAAATTGACTGGGGTATATGTCAATGGATTCTACTACATTAGTATGGTTTGTTCGTATAGGGATATATTTGACACAATATTGATGGATGATACAAAATAGTACAAAATGCACACAAGATATGCACACATGTTATATTGCAACATACTATAAAAATGGGGTACTGGAAGACTGGATTTATCGTATTATTGTCCACTCAAGGGATACGTATGATTAAACAAAAGCATATGGACATAAGGTGTGCTAATAAAAGCATATAAACCAGGAGGAGCCGGATATGAACGATGCAAAGAGGATTCCTACATGTATGCTTTTAGTAGTAGTGCGCTACAATTGTGATAGTGGGTATATGATGAGATAAGAGTGTTGGGTAGAGGTATGTGCACATATGTATGATATGTTTGCAAATGCAAAATGCATATGATATGTCCGATCGTACAACTATGTGCCATATAACACGGACTACTAAAATAGATGAAAACAAAAGGTAATTACTAAGCTTTACTAAGTTTACCAAAGGAAGTGCATCTAGATCTATATCAGCTGGTAGTTACTCGATTCCTTCTGAAGTACTCCTTGCCTACTGCTCTATATAATGCCTTCTGAGCAAGTGACAGTTGTTTGTATCTAACAGAGACTTCTTTTTGAAAGCTCTCTAGCCCTTTAGACGCCATTGTCTTCTTGTGTGGCCTTTTATTTACATAGAGTTGTTTTAATTTATCATTTTCTTTGCAGCCATTTTCATTTAACCAATGTTGCAGAAAGTCTTCTATATTGTCGAATGCTTTATTGACACGATGCTCTTCCCTAACTTGAAATTTAAACACCTCCCAAGCATCGTAAGATGACTTCTTTTTCCTGGTACTGTTGATATTGTTTGTATCTTTTTTTGTCTTATTCTTTGGTGTATCTTTATCATTATTTACCTCGACGGCAGCATTACTTAACATCTGAAGACCTCCTATTGATGACGGATTCATACTGAGAAGAAATTGCTATACCTCAACTGAACTGGTATTTATATCACTACCTTTTCCTTATTCCTTATCACTTTATTACACTGCAATATTCACGTGCTATCAATTTGATGTTGCTCTAGAGATGAGGCTCTATTTTGCAATAACTACAAACTTCACTGCGTTGATACCCGGTGTATTAGCAACGATATATGTTGAGATTAAGCATATATGATGGTTTCATATTAAGATTAGATTTTATTTTAGAGTTAGTTTGATCGCCAAAAATTCTTGACATCTTCTTTCCTTAACACTAGCACAGGGTAAACTGCACCCGCCAGCGCGGGGCTCGTTCTGAGGCATGAGAACCGCCAACAAGTGGCCACAAAAATGTGATGGAGGGCCCTACAATGGTGCTGATAGTGTCCATTGGCCTTTTATATACATATACATAAAGGAATTACCAATATATAAGAAGGAGATTGATGCATGCCTTTGCGCTTTGGTGATACATTGTCCGACAGCCGGTTTGATTTCGAAAATCTGACCCAATCTGAGGCATGAGAACCGCCAACAAGTGGCCACAAAAATGTGATGGAGGGCCCTACAATGGTGCTGATAGTGTCCATTGGCCTTTTATATACATATACATAAAGGAATTACCACCAATATACAAGCACATAGATGCTTTGTCATACATAGTCTCTCATCCCTTGTTAAACTTACTCATTCAATTTAGGTAACTTACTATAATATACTACTCTTACTTCACATTCATTATGTCTATGACTCAAGGCACTCATTGACCTGCAGTTGAAAGAAAGCTTGACAACATTCAGTTTTTGATGTTTTTAGATATGCACCTTTTGCCCAACTTGGCGGAGAGTTGCCATCTGTACAGGCAATGTCTCCATCAGCCCCCCAAACTGGGAAGTAGAGTCCTGTGCCAGTTATGACCGCTGCTTGTTGACTGTTCACAGTTGAATCCGCTTCAATCACAACAGGTTCCACATAAGATGCTTCCTCTGCTCCATGAATTACCAACTGTGGTGGTTCTTGTCCTTCTTTACTACTATACATTGCACGGTTCCAAGAATTTGAAGTTATCCGTATGCTCGCTGCATCTAATATATCCCCAGAAGAGAAAAGATCAGTAACATCTATATCATACCAAGTTGCCTTTTCAACTGAACCAATGGAGGCAATTGGAGATCCGTACGCTGCTGGAGCAGTATTCCAAGTCACAGATGATTCATCCCAGTTGGAAGTTACTGTTTTACCAACGATTCCTCCAGAGTCAGATCCATCTGTACAATAGAGTCGCAGGGTTGCAGATACTATTGTACTGGTATCTAAACTGGATACATCAAATTTAATTAGTGTGTCATAAACACCAGAGTCATTATCCACTTGGAGCGAAAAACTTGATCCATAATTCTCATTTGGATGATCAGCAAGAATCGTTGCATCATCAGATGGAGTTAAAACGTGAGCTCCAACAACTTCTTGCTCTGGTAAAGATTGGTTTGTGTCACTTAAAGAGGATGCCACTTCATCTGGCTGGGATGTTGTCTCTGTCTCTTCTGAAAATGTTGCCAGTGTTCCATATACTTCTTCCAATTTAAGAGCATTAGTACCGGGTAATATCACCATAATCTCAGGAGGATGCTCCCCTTCTCTTGAGCTATACTCAACGACTTGAGGATCACGAGAGCGTATGCGGAGAGTTATTGATCCATAGCTTCCCTGAAGACTACTCACTGCATCAGATATATCAATTACATTCCACTGATTTGCCTCAACTGCTCCTATATGACCAAGACGAGTATCCACATCAGGCGCAGTATCCCAGGTAACATCTGTTTCACCCCACCAAGGAGCGTCGTGGGGTACAGTGTGTACAATACCACCATGGTCTGAACTTGATAGAGAATAAATTCTCAAGAGAGCAGTAATTGGGGCTGACAAATTAACACTGGTTGCGGGAATGTTAAACTTGAGTAGTGCATCATGAGCATTAGGACCAGATGACAAACCCTTGACTTTCAGTACTTCATCACTGCCATAGTTAGATGCCGGAGAATTCTTGGCTATTGTGGCATCTTCAGACACAATCACAGTGATTGGTTCTACTTGTATAGACTCCAATGATTCAGACTGTACAGATAATGAAGGATCTGTTTGTGTAGACGATAAAGATGCAGCGAACGACCCCGCAGCAAATGAACTGGAGATAGACCCCGCTAGAGTCTTTGGAGCCGCTACAGGAGATGATGTGGTTGGATGCGAAGTAGCCTTGTCTTGTGGTTGTGCTGTTGCTTCGCGAATTGGTTGCGATGATGGAGCCAATGTGTCAAGTCTGATATAATCAGGATTTTGACAATCAAATGTCTCTAGGCCACAATCATAGTGTGCATATAGCTGGTTACAAGTTTCCATACAACAATCGCCACCATCCCAATTGCAAGCTTCAGTATTGTACATTTCGACACCTGCATCACAACGGCCATCTCCAATCCGTGTACGATCAGAGACAGTGCATTCTGAAGGGTCGATATATTCATCCATCATTGTAGGGTTGATGCAATAGAAACCAAATGGTCCAAATTCACTAGGCTCGTTACTACAACCATAATGAGAGCCGAGGAAACAACTTCCTCTGCAACAATCGCCTCCATCAAATTCACATTCTGGTGTATTATATGGCGAGTCAGAATCGCATGCACCGTCTCCATGATAGGCTGGCTCGGTTACACAACATCCAGGCAAGCCATCAACTGGCTTCAAATCCTCTGGACAAGATGCTGTAGGCGCATCAAATTGAACTACGTCTTCTTGAGATACTTCTGCAATCACTTCTACTGGTTGAGACTCTGGAGAGGCATCTGTCTCAATTGCTGGCTCTGAGTGCGTGGAATCAATCTCTAGGATGATGGGTTCTACCCCATCACTGAACTGTTCACAGTCAGGGCAAGTTCCATCTCCGAGACACTCAGCAAATGAAGTATTGAGACCCTTACAGCCTTCCATAACTTGGATCGACTCTAAACCAAGTGCCGATGACGCCTTGCAATAACGGTTCAGCCTGAGTTTAATAGCTTCGCCATGCCATCCGCCATGAAAAGCAGGACATTCGAGACCGCCATTAATATTGTTAAGTGTACCACCAAAGTCATGGTTCCTTAGTGCTTCAATATGACATGTGGTCTCTTCCTTCAAATTTTCCATCCAGAAGAAGACTCCTGCACCCCACGCGTATTCTGGTGTAGTAGCAACCAAATCAGGGTCATCACAAAAGGTTGTAGAATCACCGGTAAGGGCTTCAGATGCAGCACGAAAGTTATAGTTCCACGAGAGCTGTATAGCGCCTCTACCAAAGAAGACCTTGCTTGCGGGAATATATCCTTCCAGAGGAGCCGGTTCCGATTCAATAGCACCATCACATGGGCATGCCAATGGGGGTTCAATAGTGTAGTCGCAATATCCATTGAATGTCAAACCATCACCAGCCAAGCCAGGACCATCACAAGTAAAAGTTTCCCAATTGAAAGAGCCAGAGTCACATGGCTTGCAGTATGTTTCACCTCCAACTTCTTGCTTATCAGCACACATGAGATATTCTCGAGAGGCCTTCCACTCATCAGATTCATGCAATGTATGTCCAAGGAATGCGGCAAGCTCCGACTTGCGTTCTTCTTCAGTACCCATCATGAAGATCTTTTCAGCATGTCCTTCATTATAACTATCGATTGCCTTGCATAGACCGTCGTATGTGTACGGATGTTGATGGTCTGCAGCTAGCGAGTTGAAGATTGACTCTGTAAAGAAGTCGCACGGTCTTTCATTACTCAGTTGTGCAAGACCGCTAGCTGGTGCTGGAGGTATACGTGCAAGTGTCTCATCCCAACAAAAGCACAATCCATCTACATCACTGGAAGATGCGCGTTTCACAGTTTATGAGAATAGAGAGAGATGATAGTAACATATGTTAGTACATGAGGTTTGCAAAGGCAATCAAATTAAGGCAGAGTTCAAAGAAGTATCCAAAAAATTGCCGAGACTTCATATTGAACACACACAGTCATGTGATAAAACAATACTAACGCGGACTTTCCAGGGCCAGAATGTTTGTCCAGATTGGCATGGTCTACAATCCTTATCATTGATACTTTGAGGATTGTTCTGATTACCTACACACTTTTCATTGTCACCCTTGCACCCACCTAAGCACCAAGTCACTGGAGCATCAGGGCTAGGAGTAAAGACTGTAGTTTCAATTGCCTCTCTCGCCACCGGACTTGGTGATCCGTCGTTAGGATCACGAAGTACAAATTTAGCTGCTTCAGAAGTGTTGCTTGGTTTATTGATTGTGGTTGGTTGGTCTTTGATTGGCGACGAAGAAGGCTGTTTCGATGGTGCGGCAGTTGGAGGCGGTGTAGAAGGACCGATACAATCATCAAGTATATATGCAAACTTGTAGGCGCAGCATTCCTCTTTACGTTTGAACAAATTGTCTTCCTTCTCCCACTCTGGTTGCTTGCCATCATTAACACAAGTTCCCGACTCCCAAGTCTTAACATACCACGGATCTGGTTCCTTCTCCATAAGCCCGATAACCTCACCATTGTCATCTCTAGTCTCTAATCGGAAGAGTTCACAATCAAACGAATCTCCCTGATCTAACTTGTAGTTGATTACATCCAATAATGGTGTATTCAAATCTTCAGTCATATCACCACTAAGCTCCCAAATAAAATACCCATGCAACTCGTTTTCACGTCCATACTCGACCTTGGTACAAATGGACTGTCTATCATCAAAGGATACAAGTCCACCAGATTCAAACCATGCATACTGAGTTTGTGTAACATCATCTCTCAATGATATCATGTCTGGCAATTGATCCATTATACTATGATACTGTGGCTTGCCCTCATCTGACCACCAGTGCAACAAGTCAGCACCATTAAAGGTATCATAAAGTTCAGTAGCATCACCATATGACCTTCCATAGAAAGGCAAACCAATGTTAATCTTGGACTTGTCAGCACCATCACGTACCCAGTGCTCAATACAACTATTTGCGCTATAATCCGGTGAGCTTTCTTGATCATATAGGGGTGCATTATGACCGACGACAGCATCCCAGACACCATGAAAATCAAACGTCATCAAGTTCAACTCTGATAATATATCTGAAACTTGAGGAACATTTTGATTATTAATAATGGCTGGATTGCACGGCAAGGCAGCCGTCAGGCCAAAGGTACGATCACCATTGGGATAGGTTACCTTTGTGTAGGCATCAAGGGCCGAGCGTATATCTTGGAGTAGCAGGATGAAGTTATCACGATCTTCAAGTGTGCCGCCTTGAGGAGCATGACCGGGAAATTCCCAATCCAAATCTGTAGAAGAAGTTAGAAGGACAATGAAGAGAGTCGGTTGAGATGAGCAATGATACATACACAGCTCAAACTAAAACAGGCAAGCAAGATCACTTACCAATACCATCAAAGTTATACTCTCTTATCAAACCAACACAATTCTGTGCAAATGTACGTCGACTACGTGCATTACCAGCCATTGCGGGGAAGACACTACTCTTACTCCACCCACCAATACTAACATATACCTCTGCACCCATACTATGTGCTCTACCGATCAACCCCTCGGAACCTTTATGAGCATTGCAATCTCTCATGCCGGTGGGTGTGGCACGATGACAGTATACACCATCACCGTGGGGTAGATATTGAGAACCGACGTAATTCCAATCACCTCCGGTAGTATCGTCAAATCCATTATTGTCATAGAATTGTGGATAATGACCTGAGTGTTCGGGTACGGGCATCTTTGACCAATCATGTGGACCACTGTTACAATATTAGCACATGGAGTGAGGTTAGTATTGCGAGGGATACCATTCAAGGACAGGACACAACACAACACAAAAGAGAAACAAACTTACAACAAAGCCATTGGGTCAGCCCAACTATCCATACCCCATATATTCCCTCCTCCATCACATTGAAAGAATGCATAATTAACTCTATCAAGTTTACTAAACTCAATATTGGATGGTTTGGCACGTTCGGCATTATCATATAATTGCCAAGAGGCATAATACCCGATAATTGATTTATGTTCCTTCCATCGTGTATTGTAGGACCATCCTTCGTAGGAGGTGTATTCCGATGGTAATATCTGTTTGGCGGATGCAAATGATGATGAAAATGATGAAGAACGGAAATGTAATGGTAATACTTCATGAGGTGGATAAGAAACTATGTTGTATGAATCCCATTGTGTATCAAGCCATGCTAATGATGGATCAGTTTCTTGACTATTTGATATCCTGTATTGTTTATATAGATTGAACATGAAAGTAGTGGGTCAGAAAGACATAGGCTGTGCAAAGACAACAACATAAACAACAGAAGAGAATAAGACAACATACCATTTACCACCAACCCAATGTCCACCCCAATCTGACTTCTCATTCGATGTGGCACCAACACTACCTACATTCTGACTCTCTGCTGTTGATATTGCCGTAGTTGATCCAATAACTACATTCGTTACCCCTTCACCACCAGCGCTACTCTCACCACCTGCAGCACTATCATTAGTAGCAGCAGCACCATCAATAGATTCACAATAAACACTCTCCTTCCAATCACATACACCCTTTTCATTATCAAATGATAATCCTATACATGATATATAGTCACCTTTAGGCGTACCACCACTGCAATAGATGTAAGATGTACAATCGTATGATGCTCGATTGCCAGAAAATGTAGTGTCGGATGGACATGGATTAAATTCACTTGGTGTATTGAGATGTGTTACTTTGGATTGTGAATCTGGTGCCAAGTTTGGATTGAATGCTCCACCGTTACCGGTACCGTGAACGGTAGTTTGTTTTAATAGATTTAACTTTTGCAATGCTCTTTGTTGTTTCTTTTGATATTGTTGTTGTGGAGTAAGAGAGGATTGTATACCTTTGGTAGTAGGTGGTAATGGTCTCTTTGGTCTTTTTATTTGTTGTTGACTTTGAGATATTGTTTGTCCATTTATAGTTGATGTAGCATAGGCAGTAGCTACTGTTAGTAGTAATTTGGTATTAGTACTTGTCATTATTATAATTTGTTTGATTCAGATTGAAGCTGACGAAATATATCGTACGATTGTATTGCAAATTGCAAACCTCAAAGTTGACACAAGTTATGTGATATGTGCCCTCTTTCTTCTCTGTTGCAATCTATCACCTTAAATTACTTGCCGCTAGAGAGCCGCTACTAACTAAACTTACTAATCTCAGGCTCCGATATCGACCACTATGTTGGTTAATACCTACTATCGACCTACTATCATCGCCTCTCGTCAAAATTTCATCAGCCTTTTGGAGTGAGTTTGAGCTAATAATAAATGGGGGCTGCTCTCTATGTCGTAATGAGAAGGTTTCGTCCGTCGCAATGGTTGCTCGCTAAACGGTATTGCTGTATCGCTAGTTTTTTAAGCTCGATGAAGAGAGCGAGTGAGTCACTGCCTCAAATAGAAGGGGAGGACGGCATGGCGTAGCTGCAATAGGTTGCACAACAACGTCAGATAATATGACTCAATCTTCAAGTTATTGCATCAGAGACGATGACTCATTCAACACTCTGAGCGAGATTTGTGCATCAGCAATCAATCATATCTTTGCACAGTTTGCTCATAAATTCCATCAATCTACTCCACTTACCATTTTATAATACAATAAAACAATATACTATCATCATGTTGAAATCACTATCACTCGCCTTTGCCCTCTTTGCTGCATCAAGCTCAGCATTTGCTCCTACCCAGAGCAACAACGCTGCCCTTTCATCATCACTATGCATGTCCGATGATGCCGTCGAGTTAGTCGAACCAACCATTACAATTGAAGAACCTGCATCCACATTATCGGCACAATCACAAGCATTACCATTCATGTCACGACCAATGGCACTTGATGGAAGTTTAGCAGGAGATGTTGGCTTTGATCCTCTTGGTTTTGCCAAGAACTCTGATGATCTAATGAACTACAGAGAAGCCGAGGTAAGTATATCAATCGATGTGTTCGTGCTAAATTCATTTATCAGTGTACATTTGTCTCACCCTCTCTCTTTCTATCTATCACATTAACAGGTCAAGCATGCACGTCTTGCAATGCTTGCCGCTGCTGGATGGCCACTAAGTGAAGTATTTGATAAGAAGATTGCCGCTGCAATGAATTTGGATCCTTTGTTGGATGGTTCAGATCGTGTCCCATCACTCCTCAATGGCGGACTTGGTAAAGTCTCCCCCGCCTACTGGGTCGCATGTATCGGTGTTGCCGCCATGATTGACATCTTTGGTCAGTTACGTATGAAGAATGAGAAGGGAAATGACTACATCCCCGGTGATTTTGGTTTGAGATTGGGATATCCCGCCGATGTTGAGAAGCAACAATGGATGCAACTAGCTGAGATTAAGAACGGTAGATTGGCAATGATTGCTGTGTTTGGTTTTGCTATTCAGGAGTTTGTTAGTAAGCAAGGAGTTGTCGATGAGACTCCTCTTTTCTTTTTCCCTATTGTGCAGACTTTGCATCAGTATGCCAACTCTGGATACATCAACTAAAGTTGAAGATAGAATAGGATACAGTTACAGTAAAAGAGTAATATAATATGTACATATGATATGAATCTAAAGTCTTATTAGAGTGCCCCTTTCGTCATCTATCTCTCACTTATGACATAGTATCACTTGCTTCGATACTCATCATAACCCACACCAAGTAATGACTACTTTGAGATTAACTCTATGGTGACGAGTAAGATACACATTCAAGTATAGTAGCGAACCTTAGATAGGGAGATCATGATAGATAGGAAGATCATAATCATACAAGCACACATTTAGTTTTAAAGTTACCTAACGTTTTCATTGTAGAGGTTGGCATCCCCTTCTATCTAATAATGAATAATAATGAATGTTCACAGTGATCACAAGGTGTAGAGTTCAGACAATATGATGGCATTCAATACCTATCAGTTCTGCCGTCATACACCACAATTTTCTTCTTCTCCCCCCCTTTAAATAGAATCAGTTCTCTTCTCAATAATGTTGAGATAATCCTCATGATCAACATGTATCTGAAAACCATGTTTATCTTCATGTACACGATTTGACCACATGATATTCTTCCACTTTTCATCTGTTGCAAATTGAGTATCATCAACATCTTCTACTCCTTTCCTACCAATAATCTCCTCAGCAGCATCGTCAATACTATCATCTAATACTGGATTAGCTAATTTGATTTCAAGCATATCTTCCATTTCATCATCATAATGATAAGTACGTGATGGGTTAAAGATTGATTCGACTTCTTCTGCGTTACGTGTATCGAGTGAGACAAGACTGGCGGCAGCGGTGGCTACATTGTTGCTGTTTAACATAACATCTACAGTTTCAGCGGCAAGCTTTAACTCCTCTTTCTCCTCATCAATAATACCACGGCTCTTCTTTGTAGGTGATTCCGACACCTCCTCCTCAGTGGGGATACTCCAAGTACTACTTGTACTACGCTCACTCCTCTTACTACTAAAACTTCCCGCCCTACTCCTCTTTACGATTGACTTTAGAATACCACGAACATTCTTTTTACTGGGCTCATTCTTCTTATTAAGATTAGACAACGACGATAGTGCTGATGATGAGTTGTTGGATCCATTGCTACTACCTAGTTTGCTAACATTGTTCGATGAGTCTTTTGACGACGATTTTGAGAGAGTGTTGTCGGTGAGGAAACCAAATGGTTGTCGACGGCCGACACGCTGAGGCGTATTACTTGGAGTTGCGGATAACATGATGGTTAGGTTCTTTTTTACTATTGCTGTTATTGATAAATATTAAACAGTACTACCACTATACTTTGACTGCACGGCTTCTCTGTGGTATGAAGTTTTAATGTGACACTCACTCGTCGACAAAACTCCGAGAATCCGGTACCGATGCGGAATTTTGTACGAAAAATATTACATAATACGGAAACGTGAGAGTTTGCAAGTGATGCAAGCGGCAGTGAAGTGAGAGTGTATGGTACTTACTTCATTACTGCTTTAATAGTTAATCAGTCGGCATTTATACAACATCCTTTTGGTGTTAGTTTCAGAGGCCGGCCGCTTTTTAATAATTTTGTGCATATCATATGCACATAGCAAACAAACAATAGGTGCGCATCCTATACACTCTCATAAATACACATAAAGAACTATGGCGCCTACACCTCTCTGTGGATCACTAATTACATCCCGTAGATCATTCCTAGCATTAGCATGGACATTAACAACACTCTTATCATTCTTCTCCTTCGGCGTCTCCGTATTTTTGGGTATTAAAATTACCAACCAATATAATTCAATGCTAACTGATGATTATGCTGATTGGTATAGAGATCAGTATGGTAACAATAATAATCACAACAATAATGATAATTGGGATAGACATTTATGGGATAGAAGAAGATATTTAAATGAAGAAGGCAACAATGGTGAAGATGGTGGTCAACAGAATCAACACGAGGGAGGACAATCCCAAGATGAATTAGATGAAGATTTCTTTGAATCATTAGCAACTACCAATTCACGTGGATTAGTCTTTGCGGGCGTATATACAACTGTATTGGGCATTGCATTATCATTATATGGATCTACAGTTGTTATTGGTTTCATGTCGGTTAATGGTGAGTATATCCCACCATGTTTTAGTTTTAGAAGCATGACACCTATAGATGAACATCAGGATGACGTTAGAGATGAGGATTCGACCACTGGTCCTAGAAAATTATGGAAAGAGAGGATACATCGTGGTATATTCTTGGGTGGTGTGGTTATTTTCAGTAATTTGATGTTATTATGTGCCATTATATTTGGAGAACTACAAGTACATGACAATTACAATAATTATGATGAACAGAAACATCAAAATCTATTCAGTTATCGGATAGAAAAGATATCGGGTATATTTGCCGTAACATGCATAATCTTGGCATTTGTGTATATATTATTTGCAGTCATTTACACAACATGCGGGGGATTATCAGACGATTATGACACGGCAATTAATTCTCAAGCAAGAATACAGAGTAATTGGGGCAATAGTAATAATTATGAAATGTCAAATCAAATAAATAGAGGAACTAGAAGACGCCGGACTAGACAAATGGGTCCAAACTCTATAGACAAAGAGGAACCATTAGTAGGCATGGGTATGGGTAGCAGCATACCACAGGGTGGTATAACGGATAATGAGGGTTTTATAACGGATATGAATTCGACATCATCTGATGGTTCATCATCTATGGGAAGGATGCAATTAAGCTAGAGATTGCAAATAGAAACGTCTGTACATGAGCCATATGTAATTGATAGTAATTTTTGATTACATTTGTATGATCACTTCCACTGCAAATTCTGATAGCAGTAACTCTGTGTGTTCATATTACTTATCCATTCAACCTTTCATTTTATATCACGTGAATGACGTGCATGTAGATTGTGTTTACCGCCGTACTGCTACCTATCTATTTCCAATCATAGTATCGTTCAAATGTTTTCTGAAGAAAGTCTCCAAACGTTTGGCCATTCTCAGTCCATCTATCCTTTAGAGGAGGTACCTTCCCCTCTCCAGATCCCCCACAAACATCTTCTCGTGTACAACCTTTGGGCATATATAGAGGAAATGTAGGCTTGGAATCAATAAAGCATGGGTGGCTAATCCTGGCAACTTTTGTTGATGAATTGGGATTCCAATTCGCTCGTGGCCCACGAACGCAGTGTGGCGTGGCCACAACTACACCACCAGTAAGTATTTGTACACATTCACCGATTTGTATAGCTAAGCAGTCTTGAGGTATAGTGACATGAATAGACTCTCCAGATCGATCAGTCACATACAAACCAGCTTCGGGATCAATTTTCGACTCCGGTAAAGGATCTCCTGTAGTATCATCAACATATAAATCGCCAGCAAGGGAAGTGAGAAAGCCAGAGTCGTTATGCCTGGAAGATGTGGTTTCACGGTTTATGAAGACGAAGGAGATGCGAATGTAACTCAAGTTAGTGCATACGTCATACTGCTTGCAAAGACAATCAAATAAAAATACATGAAGGCCAAATGAATTACTCAGACCTCAAATACTTCATACATATTAAACACACGAGTTCACACAATAAAACAATACTAACGCGGACTTTCCAGCCAATCCAAGTATCTTCTTTTTTGGAAGCTGATGTATCATCTCCCTTCTTCTCATCCAATGGATAATAGTATAGTAGTCTACCTTTTGCTTTCTCAGTCTCTTTCATTGCATTGTAAAGTAAATCTTTGGTATATCCTTCTACTTTAGCTGCAGCCATTGTATCGATATGTTTTGCAAGTAGTATCACAACTTGATGCATAATACTTCCAAGATGTTTAGCACTATCTTTAAAGTCTTTCAATTGTGGCACTTCAATTTCATTTGGCCACTTGTTGCAAGGGTAGGATGCTGGATACTGCTCTCTCTCTTCATCAGTACCGGGTTTATCTGAAAGTGGATTGAAGTAGTATGATGCCTTTGCAAAGTCTGGTTCATCTCCCAACTTTTCTTTACCCCGTGTGACCAACCAGCATTGTAAAACGATTTTGCATCAGACAATTCCTTTTCAAGATAGTCTTTATCAAGATGTGCAAGTGTATGTGCTTTTGGTAGAAACTTTTGTTTTGCATTTAGAAAGCCGGGTACTCCTCGGATTGCAACTATTCCTAGACCTGATGAACCAAATGCACGTTCAAGTTGAACTGACAAATCTACTTTGGAAGAGGCAACGTCTTCATAGTCAATAATTATTAACGACATAATGTGGTGCACTGATACAATTTTGTTTTACAGTGTTGTTATATTCTCGTGCTGTCTTGGTTAGTTCGAAGTTGTTGTTGTTGTTGTTGTTGTTGTTGGTAGTGTTGTAGTACTTTATGCTCAGCGTTAATTCTTCATCTAGTAAACCAGTTAAGAGAGTATGAATGTATATAAAAATAAGCTGTGTCCACGCTTCAATCATGTCATGTTTATCATAACGCCGTGCCGCTGCCACTATCAAACTGATACCCATTACCCAAGGATACCGCATGCCCATCAAAGATCAATATAATCAGTAGATTTTTGACTCAAAGCATTGAAATTGTTATTTGTCATCTGTTGTCATGCCAAATAATGTGGTAAGGAAAGCGGCCGATGGACATGCTATATTGCAAAATGAATACCTATAATGCTTTCGTCAAGGTGGTTTTGTTTCTAGTTGCGGTGGTGACCTTAGATGCTCTCCAGTTCTCCAATAAACACAAACCATTACAATCAGAAACATCAACATCCATATCTTTCAATGAACAAAAGATATTATTATCTCGGCGAAATACTGTACTCCAGCTCTCCAAACCATCACAACTATCAGAAACATCAACATCCATATCTTTTAATGAACAAAAGGTATTATCACGGCGAAATGCTATATCCACCACCACATCAATTATCGCATCATCATCTATCTTATCTCATCCATCAATTGCAAATGCCGCAGCTAATAGAAAGGAGTGGAAGCAATGGACTTGTGATGAACTAACACCGAATCTTTGTGATGATTTGCAAGTAGAGACTGGAAGTATCATTATACGATCAATACCTGTAAAGTACTGGCGATATAGAAAGAAGAATCAAAATACAGAGAATACTAATGAATGTCCAATTATTTGCATACATGGAGGGCCAGGATACCCACATAATTACATGTTACCATTGAAACAATTGGCTTGTCGAGGAAATAGGGAGGTGATCTTTTATGATCAAGCTGGGTATGTACTTTGCTTTCAGTGATTTGATCATCTTATCTTATTTATACATTTCATATAATATATAATGGCACTAACATTTTCTTATACGTGCAATACTGCTACACACAGATGTGGTCAGAGTACTTTGCGTAAAGGCAAGTCTGTCTCGCCATCTCAGTATCCACATTTGCTCGATCCAGCATACTATTCAGAGGAAGAGTTACCTGCACTAATCAAGCATTGGAAGTTGGACAAATATCACATATTAGGACATAGCTGGGGTACAATGTTATCACAACTATATGCTCTGAATGCAAAGGATACTAGTGGCTTACAATCTCTCATTCTCTCGGGGCCTATAAGCAATGCAAAAGAGTATATCAATGCTCAGTGGGAACAACAAAGTGAAGAAGGGAATAACTTGGGATCTTTGCCTCCGTTTGTACAAGGTAGAATACGTGCTTTAGAAGAGGAAGGTTCCTACAATTCAGCCGAATATCAAGCTATTGGAGAAGTACTAACCACCTTCTTTACATTACGAACGGCTCCTGCCCCTGATTGCTTCACTTCTGCAGTTGAAGGTCTAAATGAGGAAGTATATGTCGGAATGCAAGGCCCTTCAGAGTTTACACTGAGTGGAGTGTTGGGTGACTTTGACATATTGGATCGATTGAAGGAAATAGAAGTTCCTGTCCTATTAACACATGGAACGTATGATACGATGAGACCCAGTACAGTAAAGACAATTGAGAAGAAGTTAAAGTATGCAGAACGAGTTTTACTTCCGCATTCAGGGCATGTGTCGATGATTGATGACACGGAACTGATGAATGATGTCGTATCTGATTTCCTAACGAGAGTTGAGACGACTAAGAAAGTGAGGAGGATATGATCAATAGTAGTAACAACTAAGCAGTTTAATTTGCCCATGGTTTAATTAGCGTCGTCCTAAATTTGAGACACCCATCCTGAAACACTCATTTTCTTTGCAAATGCCAACAGACTCGCCACTTTATGCCAATAAATCTCCAACTACTTACTTTGTGAAGAGGTAGGAAAAGTTATTCACAACAACAATATATCGCTACCAATCACATTACTTATCGAGACCGGTGGTGTTGGTATTTACGCATTGCAATAAAAACTGCTCACATACATAATAAATAATTATTTCACAAAAGTACCTCCAATCTAATATGGTGTGGCAACTGAAAAGGAAACGCCCTACAAGACGATATGCGTCATCATTGGCAATCATAGGAGCTGCCTTGTTGGCTCAAACTGATTTCACCGTGTTGGCTGCTACAAACTCAATACGGACGCCATCTGAGGCTATACGTACCGACGAAATAAGTTCTACACAAAAAATTATAGATGATAAAAATAATAATAGAAGGCTACGGGCAGATTTATTGGCAACTCGAGTAGACAACCAAAGTAACAAGGTAACTCTCCTTGTTAAATACAAGGATAACACTGGACATAGACGTAGTACTGAAACGTATAACAATAGGACATTGGTGGATGAATTACAAATGGATGTGTGGCAAGCTCATACGTTGTCGATTGAAACTATATCTATCAATCGGTATATTGATGCTGTGGAGATTGATACCGATGTTGAGGATATTGAATTGATGAAGAGAGAGATTATGGAGGATGGGGATGTTGAGTTGGTTGAAGAGGTATGTTTTTGCCGTTTGTATTTTGTTGTTGCAATAGTATGTAGGAGAGGTATCCTATTGCAATAGGGAGTGAGATGGTGGTTGTCTTTATCAGTCGGATTGATATGTATTGGTTGAGATATATACCCTTGGTTCCTTGGTCTCTCACCTTTCCTTTTCTAATCTCAACAGGACTATCCCATGTATAAAATGCCAACTGAAATAGAAGAGATCTTTGATTCGCATCGACAGCTCGAGGAGGGAAATAGAGAGTTGGCAGAGAATGTTCAATACTGGATTGGTATGACACAAGTAAATAAAGTTTGGGAACGTGTTAGAGCCAGACCTAATAAATATCGAAGTAGCAGAGTAGGTGTTTGTATTGTTGACACAGGATACGATTTGAATCATGAAGACCTTCCGAAGGATGCCGTGAGTGCTGGTAGTTCATTTGGTTCAGCTCTGACTGATGGCGATGGGCATGGAACTCATTGCGCCGGAGTGGTTGGTGCCATAGGAGGAAATAGTAAAGGTATCGCTGGAGTCAATCCAGACGGCCAAGTCAAGTTCCGTATATCAAAGGCTCTCAATAATGAGGGTATGGGTACTGCCTCCTCTGTCATCAAAGGGATAGATGATTGTATGAACTCCGGTGCTAAAGTGATGTCAATGTCTTTAGGAGGAGGTGCTGAAGCCAATCTGATGGACGGCATGTTTGACGAGGCGTATGATCGAGGCATGATGATTACCGGTGCCTCAGGTAACTTGGGTATAAGGACGCCTGATTATCCCGCTTCTTATCCACATGTAATCAGTGTCGGTGCTGTTGATAGAAGCGGCAGGCGTGCAGATTTTAGTAATTGGAGCGATCAACTCGAAATATTAGCACCAGGCCAATCTATCACGAGTTCATACCCTGGCAATAGATATGCTACATTAAGTGGTACCTCAATGGCTACACCAATTATTGCAGGCATAGCAGCCATGATATGGAGCTACTTTCCTCAGTGTTCTAACCAGCAGATACGCAATGTCTTGCTATCATCTGCCAGGACATTGACAGGGGATCCAAATGTTGAATGTAATCAGAGAACTGGATGGGGTATGGTTCAGGCGATAGATGCATTCGACTTGCTGGAAGAGTATGGCTGTGCCGCAGGAGGACAGAATTTCAATCCTCCTCGTATTGGTGGGGTTGGTGGGTGTAATCAACCGCTTGCTGATATATCTAGTTTGGTGCCTCTATCCCAACAAGTTCAGCCGCCGCCTATCAACATTGAACAATCAAACTTTGGCTGTAAAAGACTAATGTTGAAGATAATGACGGACAGCTATGCATATGAGAATAGTTGGGTATTTAATCAGATCAAAAATGGTAACACACGCGTTGAACTCGGAAAAGGACCCCCAGGAGAAGGCAACTATGCAGATCTAACTGAATACAACGGGGCTGCTCATAGTGGGTGCCTGGAAGCGGGGACGTACGAGTTCATCTTCAAAGGTGAGAAGATACTTATGTGTTCATTTATGTTCCTCTTTTGACGCTTATACTAACCTCTAACTTTCCTTTTACCACCTAACCACAGATCTATTCGGTGACGGGATGTGTCCTGGATATTATGAAATCAAAATGGACGGGAGCAGGCTAAAGAAAGAGTGTAGCTTGAAGAACAAATCAACCACACGTTTCACTATCAATCAATCCGGTATTGCAACAGTAGTGCCAGAGATAGTTCAGGCTGAGCAGGTGGTTTGGAGAAACATGCAAACTGAAAGCTTCACAACCGGCGTGGGAAAGTTTAGCGATGGAGGCGCTAATGTCGTATACATACCCTCAAAGTACAACAGAAACGGTTTAGTCATGATAAAATCAGGCTATACCAATCACGGACAGGCTTCTATAACCTCACAAAGGATACAAAATCGTAACGGCTTTACCAAATTCCAAGTCGTACTCAACTTCTTCGCCAATGGTGCGATGTCGGCGGATGGAAAGTTTTGTGTTGAGTACAAAGTCAACGGAGCTACTAGTTGGACTAGAGCTAAATGTTGGAAAAATACTCGTGAGTTCGAGGCTGGTGTATGGACGGATAATGCATCAATTGATATCAATCCAGGGGTAGGTTTGGTAAATAATATCATGTTTCGAATTCACGGCAGGTCACAGAGCAATATGGACCGATTCTTCTTTGACTCAATTACTCTGAGAGGAAGAAAAGACTAAATATAAAGAAGCTAAGATACTAAGACTCGGATATAAGTAGGCAAACAAACACACTAAACTTAGGCTTACTACACATGTCACCATCTCACTATGCCTTCATCGCATCCAATAAGACACCACACCCAGCCAACTTCTTATCACTACCACTACCCTTTGACAACTTGGTAATGTTCTTCCCATGGCTCTTCAATGCCTTCTTAACATCCCCGTTCACACTCGAGTTCTGTATCAATGCTGATAATACAAACGCGCCCCTGTTTGAGGTGGCAATTTCTCCCAATTGCTTTTCAAACTTGGTATAAAACATACGAGCCAATGATGGTTCGTCGTCATCGTCATCCTTCTTGGATTCAGATAGAAACATGTGCTTGAGTGTCAAATGTCCAACTGGATCTTCCAAAATGGGTAGTATCTTATCATCACCTTCTTCTCCTCCCTCCATACTTTCAGCACAGGCCGCAACAATTGCCTCATACACTTCCTCAGTAGGATAACTTTCACAAACTTCAGTCAATATACGACTTCCACACTTACTCCGTAGCAATTCATCGGTATGCTTGGTACAAACCTCCAATAACAAGTCTTTCATATACACAACCAACTCTTGTCGACGTGTCTCATCCTCCTTCTTCGAGGTTGGTACATTATCTTCACCATTCTCACTAATTGTTGGATTACGATGTAATACTGATAATTCATATGGATCAAAATACTTTTGCCAACGGGGTGTAGACTTATTAGTCTTTTCGTTTGTTACCT
>Ga0214481_100387_pt1 | contig 22949 bp, 19 predicted proteins | sample M1_20Mar14CPVII9_4_FD_165057 | JGI IMG/M metagenome (GOLD analysis project Ga0214481, IMG submission 165057) | Marine eukaryotic communities from Monterey Bay, California, United States - M1_20Mar14CPVII9sort6BwellG10 | ecosystem: Environmental > Aquatic > Marine > Unclassified | place: USA...
ATTCGGCTCTTCTTATCGTCCTTCTTTTTCTTTGATGGGGGAGCTGAAGATTTTTTATGCAATGAAGATGGTACCACTTTTGCAAATAAATCGGTCGACGACGCCGCTGATTTATCACCTGAAGAAGAACCGAATATACTGCTTACTAACGACATGATTACTGTATAATATGATCAGTAGATGAATAACGATAGCGATATTACTCAAGAGGTTCATTGTTGTAAAAATTACTGGTCGGCAAAGATACCTTTTAGCGTATCTTTTGACTCTTAATCATGCTGACACCTCAACTTTACTGATGGATGATATTGTAGATGATATGATGGATAGATGCAGGCATATCATGTCGTAAATGAGACTTTCTAACATTGGTAGGGAATAACTAAGTAGTATTATTGAGGATTGATCGGGCAAACACATAGACATTGCAAAAAATGAACAACAACCATCGACAAACAACCAGCTATCATTATGCAATTGATGCTGCAAAATTAGTTGAGAAGTGTCGAACTTTATTGCACTCAATACTAGATTTGATGGAGTCCAGCTCATCAGAAAGAGTGTTCCAAAGACGAGCTTTTCAATTACTAACTATGTATGATGGTGAGTAATTATATCGATGTCATTGATAGGTCTGTGTGCATATCATATGTTCGTATGTTGACACCTTATTATTCATACATCACACACCCCATATACATAGCACTCAAATGTGTTGATAGATTGATACATACACATCTTCTTGACTTATTGGATAGAGAAATGGAGTTTCTATCAAGTATTAATGAAAATGATGTGCATAAGAAGGCTAAGTTACATCAATTTTTTGGTGAACATGAATCATATCCAACATTAATGGATACTGTGAAGACATTACAATCTGCAGAGAAAGTTGCAAGGGACTATCGAAGTACTAATACACAAAGCAAATCAAATCATAGAAGAACACAGTCGGATATTCCAATACAAGCTGATTATAATCAAGCTTTGTCTATAGATGATCCAGTTGAAGATGAGTATAATTCTTTGGGTTGGTATTGCGGAAAACGTTCTCCGTCACCACCTCCATTGCAAAGTGCTGGAGATATAAGTCCACCGCCACCGCCAACACATAGACGAGTTTCTACCGGAGGGATAGTATTTCCACCAGACTTTCAACAATCTCCATATTCTCCAACAAAGCAATCAAGAAGCAACAAGTATTCCCCATCAAAGAGTGACAAAGATTCTAGTCTGTTTCGGCTTATGATGACATTACAGCTTTGTTTGGTTCGAATTGAGGAGGCCAATTCAGTGCTTTGTAATGGAAAGGCTCGAGCATCTGTACGATGTGTGGGTGGAAGACCTCGATCCATATCATTTCAATCAGAAGAGATACCGAGATTTAGTCCTCGTCGAACTGTCAGTAATGATGGGATCACAGTATCACTCAGTGATGATAGTGAGACGTCAACTGCACTTCAACCATCTTCTGATATAGAAAGAGATAGTTCATGGAGAAAGTCGAAACTGTTGATATTAGCAAGTATTGCGCTGGGCGGATCGTACTTCCTCACAACTAAATCATCTAAAGAAACAACAAACCAAGAACAGTATAAGCTTGTGGCGATTGCAAGCAAGGCTGCGGTTGGTGTGACTACTGCATCATTTATTCGGAAACGGTGGAGGATACTTACAATGAATGCAAGAGTAGCCGATTCGGCAGAAGCAATTGAAACATGGATATTTGGTTGGATATGCCTCGTTAACAATAACAAGGAGCCAAGAAAGAATGATATCGGCATCGGGCACAAGAAGCTCCTGGCACCTCGCAAGTCTCTGCTGTGGTACTCTAATGGTTCCATACGCTTTCAACTTATTAAAAGAGGAATGGATCTCCTTTATGCATCTATAGGAAAGGCAATTGAGATAACCAGAGGCCAAGAGGCAGCTACCAAGTCAACTTCGTCTGCTGATGAGGAATCATCAGGTTTATGGACATATGTCGTTGCATCACTAGCAGCTAGTTATTACAACGTCGTTGGTCCGTCAGCGAAATCTGCGTCATCTGTGGCCAATTACTCATCATCTGTCTTGACAAACGCCTGGGGTGTGGTATCATTACCTGCAGTGAAGAAGGCTTCATTGGAAGCTGTGAGGATACTGAAAGGAGCCGCGATTGCAGATCGGATTGAGATTTGTGGAGTATCATGCTTTGTGTTATCAAGAGAGTCTTGTCCAGCTTTAGCCTCGGCACTGCGGAGGTATCGGCGTCAACAAAAGCGTGAAGACGTGAGGTTAGGAACAATACATGAAAGCATGCTGTCTACTCACTCCTCAACTGCCAATGTTAGCAGTTTTCAAAAGCAAAATGTCATCCTTCATCTTACGGGCGGAGGGTTCTTTGCTCATACTATTGCGGGTGATTTGCCGTATCTATTAGATTGGTCTGCGGCCTGCAAATCTGTTATCATTATACCAGAGTATGCTCTCTTACCTCAGACGTTTCCAGATGCAATCACTGAGGTAACAAACATTTATCAATCTCTGAGATCAGGTAGCTCAGCAACACTTCTTGGATTTGCTCCCGAAAATATAGTCGTTAGTGGAGAGAGCGTTGGTGGTAATTTAGCCTCAGCGCTTTGTGTAAGTCTGATAACAAATCATGAAGAAGGGGGCCTCTCAAGCTATGAAATAGTGAATGATCTGGAAGAGGGTGATGGCGGCATACCTTCAAGCGAATACGAGTCAAGTAGATTTAGATTGGACCTTCCTGATGCCTTGCTTCTGTGCTGTCCGTTTTTGAACATGTCATTAGATTCGACTCCTTCAAGAGTAGATGGAGCAAGTGACCCTGTCTTACCGACGGCGTTGATATCGACGATTTCAAGGTCGTACTGCAAAACATCTGTGGAAGACCCTCTGGCATCTCCCTATTTTGCATCTGATGATATATTACGCAATTTCCCACAAACTTTAATCTTTACAAGCTCAGAAGATCCACTCCTTGATGATTCGGTTGCATTTAATGGTAGATTACGAAGTGTTGGTGTTAAGAGTAAACTCCGTGCAGTGCCAGATATGCCTCACGCTTATTGGGGATTGTCAACAGCTGGAGTACCAGAATCTCGACAAGTCCTCAAAGAATGTCAACAATGGCTAGCTAAGGTATTCAATGTTGATTAATAAAGCTTCGGTAATCTATTTAGAGCTTGTCTTTAGCTTGGGAGTTGGGCTACCACAATCAACTCAATATACAATTGCTGGCCAGTTCTCTCGTCTATACCCTGAATTATATCATTTACACCATTGATTTCTAATACAGACTCAGCAAGAGGTCTATCCCATCCCATTATTTCAGATCTTGTCATTAATACAGATCGTTCATTTTTATCAAGATCTTTAACCCGATTCCAAATCATGACAACATTGTCAAATGTAGCGTCGAGCTTACTAAGTACTGATATCATATTATCATATGCAAGTTTTACTTGATCACCTTCTTTCGAACTCTTTCCTCCACTATTGCTTGTGACTTTGAACATAGCAAGCTTACCACCGGTGATCGCGTAAGACGGTACATATGGCATGAAGTATTGAGGATCAAGGATGTCTCTCATGTCAAGCTGAACAAAGGTATGTTCGCCATCTGTGCTTGTACCTTCTTCGATGCCAAACATTGCAAATGTCTCTAATCTAAACCGTCTGTCTGAGACGTTGTTGCCTGTTTCATACTTTTCTAATACACTGTACGAATTCATACTTTGGTCTCGACATGACTTATCCGTTGCATCATTTACTACCTGTAGCCGTGATTGATAGTCAGCATAGCCACATGGATAGTTTATATCTTCTTTATCATTCGATATCCAATGTATCAACTGAGGTGATTCTATTCCTTTAAAGTAATTCTCATCCAATGAGTCTGATGGAAGAGGTAACGAAAACGGTAGTAAATCATCTCTATTGTACTCCTGGACTGTATTGGCTATCTTTCGTATAACTTCAATGTTTGACTTTACTTGTTCCTCCATTGAAAAGTCTAAATGATCAAACTCTGTAGATACATGCGGATGTGAGTGATAGAATGGTCCCGGAGTTGCACCACTAAGTATCAGAATAGGGTGCTTCAAAGATATGATTTCAATATCAACCTTTGAAGTTCTTGATGTGGTTTCTTCTTTGTCACTATCACAAACTACTGAAATAGTTTTGCTATCAGATGTCCATGCCTTTATACCTTTTAAGAATGATGTGAACCATGATGATTCAAGATTCTTCTTCTCTTCCATTTGAGATTGTAGGTAGTCTACTTCCCATTGACATACTGAGCATTTGGAATCATAAATTACATTTAATTGTTCTGGGAATAGTTGTGTGCTGTCATTGTCATCATGAGATGCTAGATGTAAATTATGTTTTGAATTGCATATTCTTGATACTATAAAGAACCCATCAACTACTGTAAGGACCACGAGTATAATCAGGTTTGTCCACTATACTAATACATTAGTTCTTCATTTGATTTGGATCTTTCCCCGGTATCCTAAGTTTTGGGGAGAGAGACTGAGACCGTGCCTAACGACTAAGTAACAGTGGCAGCAGTGGGAGATACATGTAGTAACACAACCAAGAAAGGTAGCAGCTATATCATTAGCATCTAGAGTTGCTAAAAAAGAGGTGTGTATCAGTATGAGGTATCAACGCTTTGTTTTCATCTATACTTTACACTATCTAGTACAAGAGAAGTCTGCCAAACTATGTTGCCTTTGGTTGTGTCCAATCCTTGGGAATGGTAGTATCGAAAATGATTTCCCTGTGACAACTCCATACCATCTTAATCGCCTCGGGAGTGCCAATACCCGCTCCTCTCGCATCTCCAGCCGGTCCAAACCAATGGTTCTGTGGTGCACCTGTCGTTCTTGCTCTCCGACCTGCATACGTTGTTCCATTCACAGTGTGTGCTAGCACAGTAGTTTGAAACTCAACATCATTGGATACTACAGCAGCAGTCAAGTGATGAGACATACGCTCACATGCATCAAGAACATGACATATCTCATCATCACTGAAGGATGTCACCACCTGAAAAGGACCGAATATCTCCGTCGTACATGCACTAAAGTGTTCCTCTTTTAGCATTTCGGTCAAGGGAACAAAGACCGCTGTTGGTTCCACTGCTCCGTAGACTTCAGGTATATTGTGATTCTCTAATTCTTTTCCTCCAAACAATAATTTTGATCCTGGAATCTGAAGTAGTCTATCAGTGTGGTCGAGTATGCTCTTGGTTGTTTGAGTTAATACCGGTGCAACTGTTAAATCATCAAGTGAACGTCGTGATGCATTTGTCCTGATCTTGTCAAACAAACCAGCCTTTACCCAATTGTTATGAGCAAATAGTATCGACTCCGCTGAGCACTTTTGTCCAGCACATGCATAGGCATCTTGGTCACACTGCCAAGCAACATAATCAAGATCATCAACGCCATCCGGTCCTAAAATCTTCCAATCAAATCCTGCATCCTCAATCTTTACTTTGCCTTTTGTTACCTCTAATAACCGATCTGCCACTTTGGAGCTTCCTGTGAATTGTGTGAGGCGTACGTCAGCGTCTAAGATCAACTTCTCGGCCACTGGTCCTTGACAATTCAACAAATCAACATCCTTCTTATCCATACCACAATCATGTAATAGATGTAAGAATTGTTCCATAACTAATGAACATTTCTCTGCTGGTTTTAACACTGGCTTGTTTCCCATGAACAAACTTCCCATTAATTGAAGCACTGGTATTTCAAGGGGGAAATTGAAGGGCGCAACAATGGCGACAGCTCCATATGGCCACCGATGTCCATTACTGAATTGTCCATAATGATCTCCTGGTACACCAAATGATCTGGCCAAGAATCGTACATTGTCTCCGCCAACTGTGTAGAAAAGAGCATGAGTATAAAATCTTGCATAGACGAAAAACAAATCAATAAAGAAGATCCCAATAGTACTTACAATTGTTTAGAAAATCAGCTGTAACTTTTACTTCTCCCATGGCTTGTGCATATGATTTTGGTACCGTTCTTTGAATAGACTTGGCAAAGAAGTCTGCAATTACTGGATTACTTAGTGCATCTCCTGCCTAGCATTAATGCGTTATTGTTATATGTGTTGTTTGTAGTATGAAATATATAACACACCACATATCATACCTCTTACCTTTCTAGATATCTCACCAAATTGCAAATATCTTTCATTATTCTTTAGTGGGTTGTGTACACCACTTTTTGGTACACTCTTCAGACTTGCAATGTATGGTTGCAGCTCATTAATCTGTGTATCAGGGATAGTACATACTGGCGGAGCATCTTTATCCATAGGATTTGGAATAGTTATCGTTGTTTGTGTGGCACTCCATGATCCATCGACTATATTCGATACTGCATATGGTTCTGAATTAGTACCAAGAGCTAAAAGAGAAGAGTGTTTAGTTAAAAGATATCATATGTTATCCAACTCATAGACATAAAGGAAAATTACATATAAGATCAATAACACTTACATGACGGGTCAAGTGTTGCCCACGATGGAATTGCAGATAACGAACGTGAAGATGACGATAAACACGCCCGACTAGCAACAAGGCGCGTAGTTAATGATAACATAGTCAATCAATAATAGTAGCAACCAAAAGCTAATGATCGAAGTCTTACATATTACATAATTTGCATTCTCATAAAATTACAATGCTATTTGGCGATCAAACGAAATATAGTTGATAAGCAAGCTTCTACTTAGTTTTAAGTTAATTAGAGATCATTATTAAGGATGGTAAACTACCTATTCAATCATCAAATTGTTGCCTCTCTATTGGTTTGGTTGATGCAGAAGAGGAATCTGCCTTTTGTTCTTGTTGTTTCTTGACCAACCAAGCCGGTAGATTAGCAATCACGCCTCGTCCTCTACCTCGTCCTCTCCCAGCTCCACCACCACCTTCTCTGCCAGCTTGACTCTCAACAATCTTATTGAAATCACCACTTTCCAATATCTTTTTACGCTCTTCCTCGATCTTCTTTCTCATCTTCGCCTGTTGATCTAGTCTCTGTAATGCTGTACGCTGCATATCTTTTCTAACTTGCTCGGTCTTCTTCCTTTCTCTCCATGCTAAATAATCATTAGGGCAGTGAGGATCATATTGATCTGTTACACTTTCATGAAGTAATCGTAACGATTCTGGTTCATTATTCTCCGGATATGTTGTTTGTTCATGTGTTGATTGTTGTTGACTTTCATCATTTGTTTTGTGTGAGTTATTATTATTCCATGCTATTTCAGATGCAATTAATCCAGCAGTTGCTTGTCTATCTAGTGATGACTTGATAATATTATTCCTCTCAGTATTCTGTGCCTCCGTTTCAATCTTTGTCTCCAGTATCCCAACAAATCGTCTCTTCTTTAAAGGTATGTGTTCTAATGGCTTTTGTGGTAGTTTTGTAGCCTTCTTCTTTCTAATTGCCTGCGGAACAAATGCCTACATACAATAATTGCAATTATCAGTGAGATTTTTTTTACATAATACCATTCATTCACATCATATCATACCATATGGTATAGTACTCCTATCATAACTACTTCATATTGCAATATATCACATTATCAAGATGTGGTATTAACTCACCAGTTTCGTACCACTAGTACCGATAGAGCTTACAAGTGATGATGTACTCTCCTTTGATTTATCCGCTAGTGCTTTTGGCTTAGCAATATCATCAGCAGCGGTAGGTTTAATATCTGGTTGGTCATTACTATCTTTTGTTGATATATTAGTGGTAGTGGTATCCTCTGTTGCTTTTGCTGAATTCTTGGTAGGGCCACCACCGCCTCCTCCTCCTCCTACGGTTGGCAAACCACCGAAGAGGTCAAATGAATCGTCCATTATTGTTATGAAAGTTTTAAGTACGATAAGTAGAGAGGTGTTGATTGAATGAAATGATAAAAGACTGTTGTCATCTTTATTCCCTCCTAGCTATAGTTGAACAGAGAGGATTAGTTCACCTCCTTTGTGATGTATACTATCCTAGTTATATTAGCTGATAGCCTATCTTATTGTGTCATTTCATCAGCCTTGATTACATCATCAACATTTGCATAGAATTCCAGCTGACCTACTCCTGGCCGTGTGCCCATCTCCATGCTCTCTATAACATCAAGTAGAGTTGTAGTCCTTATCGATGGTGTTTCTGGTAGCTTGTTACCCCCTGATTCTCTTAGCCTAGCATAACTCACCACTCCGTCTCCTTTTTCTGTAAATAGAGGTACCTGTGGCTTACCGTCATTGCCTGCAAATGCTAGCTTTTCAACAACAAATAATGGTATGTCTCCTTCTTTTAATGTCATATCTCCTTCACTTAGTGCTGCTTTGGAAGCCACGAGTTTATATGATGTACTATCATCTACATTTTGTCTAGCACTATTAATCTCCACCGGAGTTTTATTGTTTGCTTTTGTATTACCTTTCTTTAATATCAATGGATACATAACCTCGTTCTTTGCTTGATTATATGAAAGATAAAAGCTATCTCCAATTCCATTCGCGTCGTCGACCATGTAGAATACTGGTATATTGCTCAACTTTTCTTGTATCTTGGCTTCACTATGCATCCAGTTTACTCTGATATGTTTTTAACTTGTTGCCATCTTGTTTTGTCACTATTGAATCCCCCAGGCTTAGTGATGATGGTGATTGATCTGCAGTAAACAACGTTAACGGTGCAAAAGCACTGGCGACAAAGAATAGAAGTACTCCCGATATAAACACTGATTGAACTAATCCAGGTCCTTCTTTTTCATCTGACATGTAGAGCTGAGTTGATGGATGGACGACAGCTATCCGATTGCTCGGTTGTATTGAGGATGATATGTGCTGAGATATTGAAGGCGGCGCAAATCCCTCGCTTTTCATTAGGGCAGAAATCAATAATATGGCTATTGGCCATATCATCTGTATAGATTTGAACATATTATCGTACTAGTATATATCGATGTAGCTTTGTGCCACAAAACAATGCAAAACGCCAAAGGTATCCTATCATTTATTCCACTCATCACCTCACACTCTATCACACTACTACAACTCATTCGATATCGATAAGACACCATAGAATACCAGTACACTCGTGTTGCAACTGATCAACTCTCATTCAATTCGATAGACACCAATATAATAATAGACAGCATCATGACGAAACTTGCAACAATAGCGACCATAGTATTCACTGCAACTAATGCATCAGCATTTTCTACTTCAAGATCGGGTGGTAATAATGTAATGAGCAGACAAACAACAGTATCATCGACATCACTAAACCTATTTGGTTCTAAACCAAAAGACCCAAACGCACCAGAAGGACAAGGTGGAGGACCGGGTATGATGGATCAATTAGCAATGTTCAAGAAAGCACAGGAATTAGCACAGAAGAAGAATGATTTAGATAAGGAATTATCCAATGAAAAGATTATGGGTACTGCCGCCGATGGGAATATTGAAGTTGAAATATCCTACATTCCACCTCAATTACCTGTTAATCCATCGCCAGGATTTGAGGCATCAGATGTTAATATTAATGAAGAGTATTTGGCTAGTGTTAGTGCCGAGGATTTAAGTACTGCATTAGTTGAGGCTATTAGGGATGGGGAGAAGACTGCTACAGAAAAAGTTACTGAAAAATATAAGAGTTTAGAAGAGGATATGCAGAAGATTATGGGATCAGCAGCGGCAGCCACTCCTAAACCGCAATAAATTAAATGGCTAGAAATAATATCGGGGATTGAGTATAGAGTATGAGGGGGGACGTCTGAGAGGATAGCTAGAAAGAAAGATGTGTCACTATTGCAAAAGTTGGAAAGAAAGATAATTGTCACCAGTATAAAGCAATAGAATCAAATCCGGACACTGAAAGCAATACTATGTGTTAGTCTTTAGTTTGATTCACTAGGTACATCTTCAACTTCTCTCATATAAACTTCTCTCATACAAAGCACATATCACAGCTTCCTCAGAATCAAACTCCCTCTTCCCCACCAGAAAAGTTACTGCTGTAAGAGGAAGAAGAAGAATCACTACTGCCATCTCGTAGGATTTTACCAGACGCTCGTAACTCGAGCAACAACGTGTCCCAGCCTTGATAGGGATCTGGATTTGATAATCGTGTTGGATTGTATTGAGAGTCGGCTCTCTTGGGGATTTCTTCTTTGTCAGAAGAAGATGATGAAGAGGTGGTATTTAGAGAATCCAGGGAGGTCGAGGTATTGCCACTACCACTGCTAGTTGTTTCATGTTCGATATCAACATTGTTGTTATCTTCTTTCTCACCGTCATAAAAACTGTTATCAGTCGTAGGCCTATCATTAGTGTTCTTCGTCTCTTTCTCTTCTTCATACTGACCTTGAATGCAACCACACAAAGAGATTGCATCAGCGGTATCAATGCTATTGTCGTCCAAGTGTATTGGCGGCGATTCATGGTGAGAAGGTTGATCGAGTTGTACACCACAAAGTGAGAGTGCGGTTGCTGTGTCAATACTCTCTACAGCTGGAGAACCTTTTATGCCTTCCCCATCTCGAGAGTCCTTGTTGGGCTCCTCTCTTTTGCCAGCTCGAATGTCGGTTGCCATTTCCAATAAGGATGCATCATCATTCTTAATTGCAACACTTGATAGTGTTCGTGCAAGGCTACTCAATGCTCTGTTCCTCTCAAGTGTTAGACTCAGCTGCTCTTCTTCGTTTGTATCAGATCCACTATCATTTGTCGACGAGGGTACTTCGTATGGATGGCTGGATCTCTCTTCCGAGTCTGCATTTGATGGCTGGGAGATAAAGTCGAGGAATGAATTGAACTTTGGAGATAAATCAGGGCTAAGGATCAACTCCTTTGGCCGGTCGTCACTTGTCTTGATAGGTGTTTGAAGTGATGACTGTTGTACAGAGTTGCTGTTACTAGCAGCATGAGAATCGAGAACAGGGAGAGTTGAGCTCTTTTGCAATACTGATTCGTCTACTCCATCCTGTTGTAGAGTCGATATCTTTGATTGCATTTCATCCATGGATTGTGTAAGTTGTTGTTCGACAACTTCTCTATCAGCAAGCTTTAATCCTAGTTGTCTTGATCTTTCGTTACAGGATTCGACAACATCCAACATTGTGCTCATCTTGCCTCCGAAGGATTGCTCGAGCTCATCTAGTTTCGACTCGAATTTATCTACTACTTCCAAACTCGTACTCAAAGAATTACCAAGAGCATCTTGCTGATGTGCAAGGTGAATGACGTCTTCGTTAGTGGCACAAGATTGTAGCTTAGAAGAAATAGCACTCATCTTGTTGTCAAACTGAGTAGACGAGTCGTTGATAACTTTCATACAACGATCGAACATGTGGTCACATCGATCATTTACAATGGCGTCTGCTACCTGCTTGGTGATGATTGTCTGTGATATCTTATCAAGTTCATGCTTAATTGCTAACTTGTGTTTTGATAATGAGTCTTCGATCGACAGTAGAGTCTCCTCTTTGGCCTTGTTATTAGTAGACAATACATCCATTACCTTCTCTTCGAGGGTCGAGGTACAAGACTGTATCATGGCTTCTGCCTTGTCGGTATCAATGAAGGATGCTTGTTTCATGGCAGTTTGCTTTAATAGCTTACGAATATCAGCAAGGTCCGAGCCCATTATTTCCTTAACTTGGCGCGAGATGAGTGTTGTATCTTGTTGCCTCTTCTCTGCCAACAAATTCTCCAACTTAGACGACATATTGGCTCTGAGTTTAGACTCAATCTCCACAGACGCTTCGGTAACGATTTGAGTAATGAGCTTGACGTAGCCCTTATCATCCTTGAGCTTTTGGACAGCATCTAAGCACTTCTTCTCTATCTGTGCGGCTTCTTCTTTGACCGCCTGTTGCACAGTATCAACAAGGTTTCTTTGGAAAGCTTGTGTACTTTGAGATATTTGTTGCTGTTGTCTATCCATGAGTGTATTGATTTCAACCATCATCTTTTGCCTCTCTTTGGCAATGGCAGTATCCAAATCAACTATGGACACTTTTTCATCGACTGCTTGTTTGATGTGCCCAATCTCTGTATTATCCAAGCTGTAAACAATATCGACGAGCCCGTCGATTCTCTTTTGTTGTAATTGTTTTGTTCGATTAAGCTGTCGTACTTCATCTGACAGTGCAACGAGTTGATCTCTGAGTGCATCTATTGCTAAGGAAGAGCTCTTGAGCTTCTCCTCGACTAGACGGTCTCCATTACCTCTAGAAAGTGGACGTCGTGTCGTTGCATGAAAGGCTTTGAGAGCTGCCCTTTGGTGAGGACCACAAGGTGTTTGGTTTTCAATATTATTGAGTACATTTCTGAATATACGGGTGCCGTCGTCGTGATGTGGTTGGTAAGTGGCTGATCCTTGCCGTCTCATGTTGTATTCGTCGATTATGTTACTCTTGTACTCTTTCGACACTCTGTGCAAGCCCTGGCTTGATTGATTAATGAGGTCGTCAACTCGACTATCCCAGTCCATGATCGATTATATCGAATCTAGTGGATTTTTTTCTCGAAAATAAAAATAATGACAAGTTTAGGGCTTATTGTACGGTCGGCGGAGCCTATATTTCGATACCTCGATACATCTTTATTCAATACCGTCGTGTATATGGAGAAGACAATATACCAATAGATTAGATAGGTCTGGATATCTCAAGGGAAAGAATACTAGCTTAGATCACATAACATAAGAGATAACACACCTTATCATTCTATAAGTTCGACATCCCCCGAGGATGCACTACGGTACATTGCATCAATAGTTTGAACACTTCTCAATCCAATAAGACAATCAGCACCGAGGTAGATATCATCCTTGCCTAAGCAGGCGTCGAGGAAATTCTATGTAGAGAGAATCTGTTAGCGTCGAGGCAGACAAAGAAACGCAACAATCCAGACAAATAAACTTACCTGCATACTTTCTGGGCCGCTACCAGTCTGATCAAGTTCCTCAAATTCAAAGCCCAACTCTGGACATTGCACTTCGATTGTACCAGCTTTATCACCATCATCATTACCAGGCAGATATTCCAATCGGCCACTCTTTGAATCTGTATCATTTCCCGAAAAGATGAGTGCTCCTTTACTACCGAAGATTTTGATCTGTATTCGTTTTGCCACCGGAGGATCTGAGTGTTCATATCCAGGCAGTAAGCTAGTTCCTGATAATGAAAAGGTGGCTCCGTTCTCACATGTTATAGTTGCTGCATGAGAGATATCCGCGCCAGTCTTTTCACTGCATGTCATGGAACAATATACCTTCTTTGGCACTAATTCACTACCCATAACATGATATAGCCAACTCAACAAGTGAGACTGTTGTCCCCAAGCAAAGCCGTTGCCCTTCATTTCTCCAGTAGGCTCATTCCATCCCTTGTTTGTTGGGTCTTCAAATATCCACATTAATGGTGATGCGAAGAAGGCAGTCACATGTCGAATAGTACCAAGCTTTCCAGAGGAGATAATCTCCTTTGCAGATCTAGCCTGTGGTCGATAATTGGCACTATGATTAATTAAGAAACAACCAACACCTCCACCTATGAATGATGTACTCTTCTTTGTTTCTTCAACTTTTTGACGAGACGTTAACAATTCATATAATTCCTTTGCTTCTCGAACATTGGTAGTCATTGGCTTTTCCATTAAGATGTTGATTGGACGATATTGTAATTTACCATCTCCATTATTATCTTTATGTTTCTTTGTTGCCTCTTCATATCTATATTGACCTTCATCAATTAATTGTTTACCAATGTTAAAATGTGTACTGTGTGGCGTACAAACGATTGCACCATCCATTGTTTGACCAATGGTATCTTGTAGTAAATCTGCCAATGATGAGAATATTGGACAATCATATCGCTTTGCAAGTGTTTCTAATGATTCCAAGTTTGGATTGAGATTGGACTTTGGATGTGGCGAGGAGTCTGATATAATTTGCAATAATGTGAGCTATAGAACATTGAGTATATCCACAATAAGATATGAAACCATATAACTTACCAACAATAGCTGCAATCTTAACCTTCTCATTCCTATGTAGATGTGGTAAATGCCAACCCTACAAGTAATTAGATAGTGTGTCAATGTGATGAGAGATTTAGTTTGATATGCAAAAGGTATGTTGATGGATACTACTCACCTGACTCCACCAACCAGCGCCTATGAGCACAACATTTGCAGACGGAGAAGAAGAATCAGACATTATTTTTTCGATACTAACTTAATATCCGGGCGATATGAGAGCTTTATTTCATGTTGAGTGTTAGTGTATTGTTAACTTGTTTGAGATCTTTGACTTCGTATCAACTTTCGACTGAATCTATTTGAGAAATCTTTATCTCTACCTGTAATACCGTGATCGATAGATTGTTAATTTGGTGTAGTTCATATTGCAATGATACAATCGGCATTATCACTTTAACGCTTTGTTGGTATATGGTAATAGTTCTCAATTGGTGGTGGTTCCTCATCTTTTTCTCAGCTTGCTTACGCGTGAAACTTCACTTACTTGATTATGAATGAATGAATCATTGCCCCGCTTTCTTTGGATGAATTGGTATATAGTATATCGATATAACGCCAAATGATGATGTTACGTTGTCTATTTCTTTGTATAGTACTGGTATTTGCTTTGGCGTCGTCGGTGGATGGATTTGTAACGCCTCAAGCATCTAGAACATATCATGTGTCACTTTCTTCACTCCAACAACAAGATGATGATGTAGTAGTCAATTGCAATGAGGAAAACATACCGTCTAAACAACACCATAATAATATAGAACCACAACCTGCAACAAATAGACGAAATGCAATACGTAAATCAGCCGCATCAATCGCTGCCATTACAGGTCTAGTATCAACTCAACAACCCCAACAAGCATCAGCGTTACCAGCAATAGCATCCTTCTCTAATCCATTTGCACCAAGTGCATTAAAATCAACCAATGGTGGACAATACATACCTGCCAAGCGATGCACGGCCTACTTAATTGATCAAACTATACCTCCGTCATTAATACCCTACCGTGCATCACGTGAAGCGGCCATTTTAAAGAATTTAGGTATGGGCAGCGGCACTTCAAAAACACCCTTTATTGAAGAGGATATTAATTTAAATAATGTATTAAATAAGGCAGTTTTTGGTAGTATTAATACAGTGAAGAAAGTTGCCGGTATTAGTGAAGATGGCGCAATCAACAAATCAGGACCGAATTATCAAAGTTTTGTATTTCTAGGTGCCAACTTTGATGATACGTATACTGCATCACCTGAGAAGAATGGTGGGAATACAAATAATGATGCTACCTTAGCTGTGGGATTATTAACTGATATCTGTAAACCGAAAGAAAGGAATGGTAATACAGCTATTGGGTTAACATTTGCACCTCAGGGGAGTCAAGAGGTGTTGAATACCTATCTATCATCATCAGGTGGATCTGTTGACGATGCTGAACAAAAGTTTATAGATGGCCTATCAGCAGCGGGTGCTAATGAAGAATTGGCCAAGAAACATTTACCAATAATACGATTTGCAAAGAAGAAGAAATGTACATTATTAGCCTTGTCACCCAATCCATCAGACTTGGCAACCGTACAAAAGGGAGGATTGCAGTCATTAGATCCACAAACACGTGATACATACGTTGCAGATGCACAGGGTTTTATATCATTGACTCAAGATCCAAAGTTTAAACTATATACTGATCGGAGTTTATTAAAAGACTTTGTACCCACATCTAATAACGATGAAAAGGCCGAGCAAGCAAATTTCTTTGCTGAAAAGATATTAGTACATGAAACATGTGCCACGGCTATATCCAAGTGGGCTACGTCACATCCTGATTCGTTAGTTGTTACTATTGCACCTATACCAGATGTACGGTTCATGGGTGGTATTAATGGTCGTATACCACGTATATGTCAATCTATGAATCCGAACACTTTGGTAGATGAAGAGGCAGTCACGACTATATTGTTAAATCCTAATGCCAAGGAGACATTGTCGGAGAGTAAGTTTCTGCGATTGGAGATTGGTACTGCACCTGCTAATTGGAAGTATCAAACAAAACTTGCAGATTATTTATGGTTCTCGAGTATGCCCAAGGTTAACATGTTACCTCGTATGATGAATGAGCAATAAGGTCTAGTCAGTGTTTGGGGGTATGACTGCTAGTTAGCTTATAACAATCTAAGAAAAGGAATAGCTAAACGTTCTACCGACCATTGCTCCACATGATACCTACTTTCTCATATGCCTCTTCTTTTCTTCTGTAGGCTGGTAACTTTCTCACAAAGCCAAGATGGACTAACTCGTAAACTGCAAAAAAGAAAGCTGCCTCATTTGAGTACTTGCCATCCTCCTGTTCTGTAACGACATCGAAATATCTTTCATGCCAGACAGACAATGTTGTTGTTCTAGATTCAAGGACTTGAAATGCAATACGGCTTGAATGAGCAAGTGCACAATGTATGAGATCATTTGGCAGTGGTCGACATAATGCCTTGGCCACATCTCTTCGGGGCTGTACTGGGAGAGAGTCTTGGGATGTAATTTGAATTGAGATACAATCACTTGCCCATGTCATGATGTTTTCTACTAATGATCGAGCCATTGCAGGCGGAGCCTTGGATGATGATTCCTCATCTTCTAAGGAAGTAAACTGACCAGCAAGAATAATGTATTCATTCAACTTCCTACACAACATGGAATTGTCAGACTGTTTTGTACTGGCATCTATCCATGATGTAATCTTTTGTCTTGTATCACGCAGTAAAATAAGAAGGCTGTTGATACGTGAGCTAATCTGAAACTCCGAAGCAGTGGTTGCTCCAATCTCTGCTAGAGGTGATAGATTGAATATGATATTGATCTGTTGACATATCTGATGACATAGATATGATATTTGTATCTTCCAAAACAAATCAAAGATGCGACCGTCATCTTTCCCATCAGTCTCCTTTGCTAATAGTGATGATGTTGCAGATGATGATAGGATGATTTTTCTACAACTTTCATCTCCAAATAGCCACTTCATACGAGACTCATTGGGAATGGTGAACTTGTCACAATGAAGTAGTGATATGAATGCTCCAGGTTTAGAAAAGTAACGACGCAAGTCAGTCTTTAGCTTTTTTGCAGCTGATACAATTGAGTTGTCATTATCTTCAAATAGCTCCTGGATACGTTTTAACAGTCGGTGATTACTCCACAGAAAGGTTGGTAGACACTTTCCCGAGAAGAGCTTGTTCACGAACAGATCTGATTTGTCATCAGGGCAGAGGTGAGTAAGTAAAGTATTGAAACAGCTGACAATGTATGTTGCAAACCACACAGATCGACATACCTAATTGAGTTTGTGGCAATGGTACCAACAACTCACGTGTCATAACACCCGAAGTACCACGCAACGATGGACTACGAAGCATTGACAATCGATCACCCAATCCACCAGGAGTAACATCCACCACAATAACACTAATCGGCAAACCATCATTCGATCGTAATGCTGCCAAGGTAGTAAAGAATGAATCCAATGTAGGCGATGGTATCTTCTCTGCATCTTCCAACACTATAACAATTGAACTAAATGTTGTTGTATACTTTGCCCATTCAATTAAGGATTGTGTCCATGACCATATAGATTTTATTAATACTCCCCTATTAATACCTCCGTGTGTTTGTGACTTGAAACGTTTACGTTGTTTTTGTAATTCCATTGCAAATGCTTCACCGTTTAATGTATCGTTGGATATACATTGGGATAATATTTCTGTTACTAAATGTCCCTGTTGTACTAATTCGGATGTTGATCTTAGTATACATACACATGGAGATTTTTCAATGTGGTCGTCTTGTTGTGAACTGTTATTGTGAATATTTCTCTTCTTCTTCTTCTTGGATAAGTCTGATACTAAACCTTTTGTAATTTCAATACGATCTAATACATTGGGATAACATTTAATAGAAACTAATGGTAGTAATGTTGGATCATATTTGTTGGGTAGCATATCATTCAATATATCTTGACGTTGTATGTTTTTGGATTGTCTTTCTTTCATGTTGTTCATGCTTTCAACTATTGTAACATGTAGGTCTTCCTTCTCTTCTCCTTCGTTAGGTTGGAACATGTCAAAGTAATTATGAATCTCTGAAGCAAGTGTCATTAAATCATTTGCACCTCTCATCATCTTAGAACCATTTATCCCCTTCTCTAACTTAATACCATTATTATTTGCAGTACTTTTTGATGAATACTTCAAAGTATATGAAACACAATTATCAATCTCGTTTATAACCAACTTCATACCTTCCTCTGATAAATACTTTATATGACCATATATTTCATGTTTGGTTGGTGTATATAAACTGTTAATTGCTATATCTTTTTTGGATTTATAGTTGGATGCTGATATTTGTGGCATATTGAATGTATTTGTAGTTGTGTTGTTTGTGATTGTGCTTTGGTTTGGGGGTAAGCTACTGTGTGTTGTTGAAATGTTATCGATACTTCGCTTTTTACTGCCATTACTACTTCTTGAAGATTGATTTGTCTCATCATTTAGATCATCCTTATAGGTAGCGTTTACTGCTACCACATTATTATCGCCTGCAGTAGTAGTTGATATACCATACTCTGGAAGATGATGCACCGTCATGAAAGGTAAAGGTAGTAGTTGCTTTCCATTTTTAAGCTTTATAATCTTGCTGCTATTTGATGATGAACTTGCATTTGTGGACGACCTTGTCGATCGTATTGGCTGTTGATGTAGTGGCGCCATAGGTGCTGCTTATATCTGGTGCAAGCAATAACAATTACATGAAGCCTCACTGAATCAATGAACAACTAACAACAAGCACAATATAAACTCGCTCGCAACTGCACTAGGCACTAGAGGGTACCTATTGTAAACTCTACTCATTACTCATAATTTTAGGATACCAGGATACGTGAGAAGAGTTAATATTATCTCGGCGTTGATGGGTTTAGTGAGTGGATAGAGGCGAACATCTAGTATGATGATTCATTGGTTGATGTTGCTTTGTTCGCCTCTTCTTTTGCCATCAAGCAATGTAGCTGCTTTCTCAACTCGGCATTACATGTCAACACCATCTATTAAACATCATACAAACAAAGATTATTCTCTGCATGCAACGATACCTTCAGACAACATTGATATACCAATTATATTTGAAAATGATAAATTACTTGCAATCAACAAACCGCCGCATATCTCACATCATGACAATCCATCAACTGGTGGACTTGGTATCATGTCAATAATAAGATCTCAACAACAAACACAAACATTTTCATATCCAGATCGATTATGGAGTGTACATCGACTTGATAAAGTCACTAGTGGTATTCTATTGCTTGCAAAGGATCCCACTACTGCTAGTATATTGATTAGAAAGTTTCAACAGAAAGAGATTACAAAGTACTACACTGCAATAAGTGCAAAGAAGGCAAGGAAGAAACAAGGATGGGTTCGTGGTAATATGGTAATGGGACGTCGAGGTAGTTACAAGCTTGTCAACTCAAAGAATAAAGTACAACAATCAAATGTAGATGATGACATTGACACTGAAAAGAAGAAGCAAACAAGAGGAGGATACGCAGTAACAAGATACTTCACGGCAGGATTAGGTAATCTATCCATGGCATCATCATTACTGGAAAGGGTGGAAAACAAAGAAGCACTGTCTGTTCCAAGAACTGCCATTCTATTTCAACCGCATACAGGAAAGACGAAAGTCCGCGTTTGTGAAGTCTCAATGATTTGACTACTTCATTCGAACTTAACTTGTCTGTATTTGATTGCCTTTGTAAACCGCATTTACTAACGGAACACCTCTCTCCGTCTTCATCCAGTCATCAAATACGAGTTGCTGCAAAGTCATCTTCAATACCAATACTTGGAGACGATAGATATGGTGGCGGAAGTCTAGACATATACGATTCTTCTGCTGACTGGAATAGAACATATCTACATGCAACAGCTATCCATCTTGAGCTTGATGATAATGAACATATTACAATTTGGTCACCACCTCCATTTGATCATTTGTTTGCAGATGGAGAGTTAAAAGATGTCTTTGTTAGCTTGATGAAAAAGCATTGTGACTGTTCTCCAATACTGGATACAATAGCTTTATCAGATAAAGATAATACTAGTTGACAGGAGTCGAGTGTATTATGTACATATTACTTATACTGATAGTAGTCTATCTGATATATCATCGCTGTGTGTAACCCACAGAACAACAGCACCCTTTGTCTTCACATACTCGACAATACTCTCCTCAACACGGCGTTCAGTTTCGTGATCAAGGCCGGATGTTGATTCGTCTAAGAGCAGTACTATAGCGCGAGAAGCTAAGGCAATTGCAAGGAGTGTACGTTGGCATTCACCTCCTGAAAGTGCTTTCCACTCTTTATCCAAATATTGATGATGATGCTGCTGCTGATACTGCATAGTTGAGTAAGTGTTCTCCTCTCCCATACCCCAATCGTCAAGGTATAACAGAGTTTGCTCAATCATTTCATTCTCTGTTGGTGTATCACTTTTTGAGTATGCTTTAAGCGAGGTCGCCGTATGAATAAAGTCTCGTGGCGTACCTGGTATATCAACTTTGTATTGAGTGACATATCGTACCCTTGATCGCCAGTGAACCATATCAATACTTTCTCCACAAGCAGCAAGAGACATATCACAAGCGGTGACATCTCCATCATCCATTTTTGTGAGGCCAGAAAGAACTCGGAGTAGTGTACTTGGAAAGTGTGGTAGAATGATAAGATGAGCTCAAACAGAATGACTAGATAGTATAGTATATCATCAAACAGTCATATGCTCACCTTTTACCTGCGCCTGACGGGCCTCTGACAATACCAATTTCACCCTTGTAAAGACTGAGGTTTAAATCTGTGCAGAGGACACGCTGCTGCTGCTGCTGGCTAATCTGATTTTGTTCTATTCCAATTTCCGAAGATGATATGAGTGGTGATGGTGGTAATGATGAAGGTTTAGAATCTTTCCCTTTCCTCTTCTTGTGACTTTTAGGTACACTGAATTGAAGCTTTGTTATTTGAAAGAATGGTTTATCATTCTCCAAGCCATCTCTATTGAGCTTTCGAGTGAGTATCTCAATTCTGTTTGATGCGAGTGAATTGCTAGATCCATATTGCAAAGGTGTATTGTATCCATCTGTATCCGGTAGTTGTTTCTTCCATTGCTTATAGCAGCATAGCAATGCCTTCATATGTTCTCCGCAGCTTTGTAGTCTTTCTTTCATTGTTATGTTTTTGACTACTTCGGTAAAGCGATCTATCCTCAATGTGTGAGATCTAGTATCAAACGCCACATTATAAAGTACAATAACATTGCCAAATATTGTCAAAAAGTTACAACTTGAGTTCAAGTATATGATAAGAATCTGATAATGTGCAGCTGTCATATAGATAGAAGATTAAGATAGACAAATGAGAAGGTTACATGCATGATGTAGTGAGATTAGACATGACATGTCATATGCACAATATAACATATGTAGATTCATTTGTATAACTTACCCTCGCCCACTGGGCTCCCTCCTAGGATCTGCCCAGTCATCATTCCGGGGATTGATACCTATGGGGGAAGGGAGACAATGTTATTAGCTTAATTGTGAATGATGCTTACAAATAAAGTACTGGATTATCAACTTACCAATCCTATTACATTGAGACTATTTAGTAAAGGAGTGCATCCAAGCTTCACTGCATTTCGTATTAGCCTACTAACACTCTCATATCCCGTAGCTCCAAAGCTTAAATACAATTCTATTTCCCTTTGACCTCCTTCCAGTATCTGTGTTGTTAAATTATTAACAGTTAGAGATGCTCCACTAATACAGTTTCCCATTAGCATTCCGGATATGGGTATAACATATTGTGGATTCCAAAGAGGCATCGGTTGTATGATAAATACAAATGCAAATGTGGCAACAAACGAAATGGTGATGAAGATTACCATGAATGTCTTTAGTGCATGCCCTTTAAACGTATATTTAGGACGAGATATACTTTCTTTTGTTGCAATGCTCGACATGAATAGTAAGTATAACCCAACCAACCATGGTTTGTCCAATCCCAGTGTAAAGATAGGTTGAAGGATGAGTCCAAGTACAGATAATTGTGTAAATGATCGTACTATTCCAATCAATAATGTGTTTTCAACTCCAAGCTTGAGTCTATGAACTGTGTAAGCAACACATATCAGTGGGAGAGCTGAAAGGAGTAATGTTGGAGTGCTAACGTGTTGTACTGTATTGCTACTCATATTATATTCATTGCAATTGTAGAGATGTTATATTCCTTGCCCATCACCATCAATAGATAAGTTAGAGAGATGGAGATGGTTTTGGTCCAGGGGTTCATATTAAAAATGGGGTGAAACGCCAGACAGACCATCTAAAAGATACCTAAATCAACTTGGCAAGAAAAGCTCTTGATTTCTTGACGATAAATCCTCCGACTTTGGTTGGATATTGCACAGAAAATGACCTAGAACTAGAGAGGTATTTCCCCTCTCCCGCTGTTAGTTATCATTTGCAAAATGATCACATCATGTGTTCCGCACAGTCAGTTGGGCACTACGTAAAATGGAAATTTACTAAATTAGTCAGCTCACCTCTACGTAGGAACTTATACATTCGCCGTACAGAAGCCCCTCAAAATTAGGTCGGGAGGATTGTAATATCACAACGATGATGCGGACTGAGCTGTAAAAACGTTATGCAACGACCTTATTCAGATGTTGTACAAGGTTACTGCATAACGTTTTTACAGCTCAGGTCTTTTCATTGATGAGATATCGATGGTCAAAGTTGGCCAAT
>Ga0214481_100388_pt1 | contig 22930 bp, 15 predicted proteins | sample M1_20Mar14CPVII9_4_FD_165057 | JGI IMG/M metagenome (GOLD analysis project Ga0214481, IMG submission 165057) | Marine eukaryotic communities from Monterey Bay, California, United States - M1_20Mar14CPVII9sort6BwellG10 | ecosystem: Environmental > Aquatic > Marine > Unclassified | place: USA...
TGACGTGAGTTCATGTATATCTGTATCATCATTTGACTATTTAGTGCTATTTTACTAATAATATCCTCTTCAACAAATCTATGACTACCAAGGGAGAGGTTGTTGAGCTCGTTGATATCAATGGTGTTCTCCACAGGCGTTGCAGATATGAAGATGATGATGTCGAAGACTATATTATCACCCAAATGAAAAATCACTGCAAGCCAAGGTAGATCTCTGTCGTCATACCCATAGCTGCGTCGATGTGATGACAGCAACGTAAAAAAATAAATAAACGATAGGTAAGCTAGTATTGATACTCATCAACTTACTTTAAACAATACATATATAATCTACCTCTTGTTCATGCTGGTAGAAGTTACAAACAATAACAGAGTTTCAAACAATTCATCAACACAGGGTATTTCATATCTCGACAGAATCGCTCGTAAGTTATCTTGAGGAGCCACTAACACACTCCATCGTTAGTGCTTGCCCTTGTTCTTCCATTTCATCATCAACTTCTTCTTTTTTCTCTTGATCTTCTTCCTTCTAATCTTCTTATGTTTGGACGTCTTCGACTTGGACGACTTTGATCCTCCCTTGGCCACAGGTTTCTTACTAGGAGATTGTGATGGAGCCTTACTAGGCTGTGGTGTTACAGTCCTCGTGGTTGGTTTGGTTGGACCTTTCGAGGGGGAAGTCGTTGGAGGAGACCAATTATGTGGCGGCGAAGATGGTTCCGTAGTCGAAGATTGCGTCGGTGAGTGGGTTGGTGATGTAGACGGTTCCTTTGTGGAGGCTTGATCATCATCATTATCATGAAAGACGACAAAGATATTATCCTCACGACAACCAGGTGGACCAGAAGCCACAGAATCTGTTCTATTACAAGGTACCCCATTTAGAATGTCATTAAGATCAATACCATTACCACTAACCTCAAACTCGAGATCCTTGAATGAATCAAGGATTTCGTCCATAAAGGTCATATGAAACATCTCCGCCGGACAACGACGATGTCCAAGACCAAACGGACAATACTGGGATGTATCATAAACAGGTATTAGCTTTTCATGACCAGCGGGGATTACAGTCTCATCATCAATGGGAGATTTGGTGAAGTTGGAAGGCAATAAGAACTGATCATCTTCTCCATCATCATCTTGACTTTGAAGGAATGGACATTTTGCAGTATCAGAGGAAGGTTGAAAGTCTTCGTAACGAGTTTCAACAGACTCGGGGGTATATTCGTATGCCTTCGTATCTCCGGAGGTATAATCATACCCATCATTCATGGCTTGAAGCATGAAAGGGATATGCATAATCCTTGAGTAGTCATGCATATCTCCGAAATCAGTACCATCATTCATACCATCGGAGGTTTGATGTGAGCTAACCCAGGCGTTGTTCGGGAGAAGCTGCCGCCAGGTCTCACGGATGATATCAAGCCGATCATCATCGGTAGCATTGGCATAGAGCTGAAAGAAGTCAAGCTTGGTGTCACTCAAAGGCTCAATGCCTTCAAAAATGTTCTCTGTTACCACACGGCCAACAACCTTGGCTGTAATGACCAGAAAGGTAGCTGTGACGTATAGAGCAAAGGCAAAGATGTTATGAAGTATCTCCTGAGTAAGACATGAAATGTAGACTTCTCCTTTGTCGGTCTCTTCTACACACATTCCAGCCTAAGATGTGATGAAAGAAGAGTATATCATGTGAGCGAAGCAGGCATGAGAAAAGCCGAGAGCAATCATCTCAGGTACCATATACTTAATCACACTCACCTGATACCACCAAAACACAAATGTGGATTGGTCTTTATCCTCTACAATCGCCTGAACTCTTTCATGAAAGTACGCTTCTACATGTTCAACCTCACACAAAGCCGACTTGATATTATCTTGTGACTCTAAATCTCCACATCCGTTTGGTAGTGAAGATGTTGCATTGTTCAATCGCTTGACATAATCAATAACATACTGAGGATGGTCAACCTTTCCCAAGTGTAAGTCTAGGGAAAGTATGTCTAGATTGTGAGCCCATGTACTCAAGAGAGGTATTTCAGGATCAGATTTTAGAGTTTCAATGGTATCATTAAGAGCATCTTGAATCTGAGGTACGTAGAATTGCATCTTATCACAGGTTAGGGCCGTCATGTATTGTCTCTTTCGCTCATTGTTTGAGCCACGATTCTCATGGTTCTGTGCAAGAAGTAGATGAGCAGAAACAGATTGTCATGAGAGAATGATCATATCATATCATTCATGTGTATCATCAATCATACACAAATCATCTTACCATAGCAAAGATTGATGTGTGAATAGAATCTGTTGCCAAATGAATAAGACGGGATATAGTTGAGAAAAGAAAAGCATACGACAACATACTCATCAATAGCTGTCCAGAAGAAACTCACCTGATACTATTTCATCAAGGTCAAGACCAATGTATGGAGCTAAGCAAGCTTCAGTTACTAATCCAGAACCAAACTTTTGATATCCCCACATTGAAGCATTTGGTGATTGATGGATGAATGGGGATAACATTTCTGTTTCATAGTCTGGACCGTTGGGAGAAGGATACTCACTTGGTGGTAGAGAACAGACTGATATGTTCTGAGGAGGGTCGAAGGGGTACACGATCAAGTCACTAGAGCATACTCTATTCTCATCATATCGTGTAGGCAGAACATTCGAGAACCATTGGAAACTCTCCCTGTCAGATAACTTTGGTTGACCATCTTCAAACACAGTAAGGGCATCGGGATCGGTGAGGTTTTGATTTCCAATCACAAAGTTAGATGTGGCTGGAGCACTTGGAATGAATGTCATGGTTGATGCATCCACTTTTTCGGCTAAATTAATAAACTCTTGAACTTGAGTTTCATTAATAGATTGAATACACTGTTCTATGTTGGTCTTGATCTCTTCCTCATCAGTTTCCCATGGTAATGAAGTTTTCTCATGCATTGCCGTTGTATCTTGTAGTTGTCTTTCTCCTTCCCTATTTGTATGACTTGATCTTTGATATGCATCTTGTGTATATAGTTTTGTACTTCTAAGGAGCTGTTGTTGTTGTGACTGTGTCTACAGTAACATATGAGATGAGCAGAGATGAACATAAGATGTGAGCAGATTATCAATTGCATAAGTTGCAAAGCATAGAGGTATCCTATCAATCTCCTTACATTTGTAGTAGCCATGACGTCATTTGCAACAACAAGAGCTGCTAATGAAGTAAATAACTTCATGATGAAATGAGGAGTAGTAGTGTAGTAGTAGTACTCTTTTATGGATGTATCTGCAGTATACCATAGGATAACGAGACGACGATGATTCGTCATGCAATAATGAGATTAGAAGCGCCGCACAATACAACACAAAGAATGTGAGATTACGATATAATTTGGTTTTGCAATTGCATCAAGCACAAGTTCTTACCTTATATATTGTGATGAGGTTCCTATTGAGGCGATAGATAAATGGTATGTAGATGATGTGGAAAGAGACGGAGATACGATTCCTTAACGATGGTCGATGACACTATTAGAAGAGTTCTCCTTGTATCTACTTACACTGATGATTGCAATAGTAGATTAATGGCTTACAATAGGTTAGCAAATTATCTGATGATCAACTAATGGTGGCAGAGATGATGATAGTAATAGTATTTAAACATTGCATTGGCAGCATTGACCAGTTCTAATTTTCATACGCACACAGCTTTGCACATATTATCGATTGATGAGGTATCTCATGTATAGCCGTACTGCCAATCTATAGAGCAGTTGTTGCTGCAAGAAGGTAGAGATGTGTTCCCACACTACCATGTCGTCTCTCATTGTTGCTTAGTTGTCATTGATTTAATTGCAATCCTCTGCCATAATCAAAGAAAGCCAATCCTCTGCCCAAACGAAATTTCCCGACGAGATTATTACCGTCAAAGATTCGCTAGAGGGCCCCAACTTTTGCATACTATAATTTTCAAATATTGGGTAGATAGCCGATTTATACATTCGTTAACCTTTAATTTTCTTAGTTAGGGAATTACCTAATTTGAATAGTGTAGAACTCTAATCTTTGCTTTGTCTGATTGAGCCCATACTGCCTTACATATCAGCAGTTGATGAAGAAGCAACTGCCTCTTCATTATCCGAACACTAAGCAAGGAGAAAATCTTGTTGGCATGCACAAGCTATGACTCCAAAAGTGTATACAGGATAGAAAGAAGACAAGTACAGGTGACAGAGTATCTTTGAGTAGTACCAATCGAGTGCAGTTAATGAGGATGGCCTATAGTGATCGTATATATAAGCTTATTTGACACACCACAACTCTAGATAATTAAACCGTAACTATCATACCAGGATCCTAAATGTCCAACATTACCCTAACTCTAGCAAAACACTTTCAACTCTCAAGATTCCGTCCCTTGTTGAGGTCCCTTATTCTTGTTACGATTACGACGATCACGTCTCTTTCTGTTCTTCTTTGTTTTACTATTTGGATCATTATGGTTGTTGGAGGACTGAGAAGCATCACTTGACCTTGAAGTAGGCTTAGATTCCTTGGCAGGCTTGGCATCATCATCCTCTTTGACTATTGGTTTGAGATGCTTAACCAATCCAAAACTACACATCTGAATGTGACTCTCGCACTTGTCTTGTGTTTCAAATCGTTCATCACAACTTGGACACAAATAAACTTTCTTAGATGACTTCTTGGTTTCAATTGATGTTGGGGACGACTTATTGGCAGTGTTCTTTCTCTCCTTTCTCGTTTTATAATTATTCTTCTTCTGGCTCTTGCTTTGTTTACCACTACCGCCGCCATTGGTAAACGGCGTCGTTTGTGTGACAGCCTCTTGTTCTTGTGAAGCCTTTGCTCGAGCTCGAGCAGCCGCGGCTCTTGATTTAGCTTGATTAGATGGCTTTAGTAGTTTGAGATGGCTATAGGCTGCCTCTTTTGAACCCGACTTTGGCTTACTACTGCCTTTCTCAGCATTACTCATCGAGTATGTGGTTATAGTTTTGGGCTTCTGAGTAGGCTTTGATCTCATTGAAGCATTGGCCTCTCTCAAAGAAGTATCATAACCATCCCACACAGTCATTGTCTTTCCATCTAGTCCATCAAATAGCTTACAAAGGGCCTTGATAGACTCAGGCTGGACCTTTAACTCTTCTCCAAGTTCCATGCACGAGGAGTGAAACTTCAAAGCCTCCTTGATTCGGTACTTATCAGGTGATTGGCCGAGACTAAACTTATCTTTCTCTTTGATCCAGTTCCAAACATCTTCAAAGGTATTCTTATTGGTATTCTTTTTATTTGATTTTCCTGGTGAGGGTGGTAAAATAGACGACAAACCACCGTTGAAAGTTGGTAAAGGAGGAGGCAAGACGGATCCCAAATGTCCATTTGGACTTGGTTGGAGCGGAGGTAAGATTGATCCGCCACCAAAACTTGGTAAAATTGATGACCCCCCTGGGGGTGGTGGTAGCATTGACGATGAGTGTGGAGGTAGTGGCGGAGGTTGTAAGCTTGACGGTAGAGGCGGCGGTAGTAAGCTTGATGGCAAAGGAGGTGGATCGATATTATAATCATCCTTCTTCTCTTCGTCCTTCTTCAGAGGTTGCAAGCTCGAAGGTAAAGCTGGCGGATTGTAACTATAATCATCCTTCTTCTCTTCATTGTTCTGCTCTTCATTATTTATGTACTGATCAATCTTACTCGAATCAATGAGATCCATAGTCTTTGGGTTGATACCAAACGCAAGTAGAGCTATACCAACGAACCAACGTCCTTGGGGAAGTAGTGTAATGCCCTCAACTCTACATGCATTGCCTCGTAGCTCAAGAGTATTTGCACAGCAGCCAAAGATCTCAAGTTTCTTGTTGGTAGGAATCACCGCACAAGGGACAGAGTTTTCAGCAACAAAACACTTCCCTCCACTACCCAATCTAGTCCATCGATTACTACCATTGATGCTCAAGCTCCGGGAGAGATTCACATCAATAAACTCATCGAAATCATCTGCAAACCGAATAAAGTTCTATTGAGTTAAGACAGAGAAATAGATGTGTGAGAGAGATGTCTATGAGAAAAGTGCACATCTTGTGATCATCAAAAGATAAAGATACCAGCCGATATCCTTAACAAATTTCGTACACATTCATGCACAACATTTACTCACATCCTTACGCCTTTCGGAGGCAAGCACTGCCATTATTCTACCTCCTTCAGGTGCATCATCAATGAGAGGATGACTGTTACTCGATTCTTCTTCACTTTCATCATATTTAACTTGAGAAAAGGTGATGCTCTGTTTCATTGTGGATGAGCTGGTGTTGGCAAGTAACTCAGGAGCCGCAAACAAGTCTCGAAGGTCAATCGTCGATACTTGATGACATGTACCAGATGATGTCATGGAGAAGTTTGTATTCTTCTTGAATTCTGAAACATTACACGCAAGGATACTCCCAACCTGAAATGCAACCTTATTATCGACAAGCTTTTTGAATGCAGTAAATTGAGACTTGTTCAAGTTACTCGACGATAGTTGGGTGATAAAAACTGATTCTACATTCGACAATAAGGATCTTCCTTTTGCAGGATGATACACCCCACAAGCTCGGCCACGTCTTCCTCGTTGGTTGCCACTACCTGTACTTGAGAGATAGCATACTTCTTCAATCTTGACGGAGACGTTCTGAATGATGGTATCCCTCAGTTTACTCTTCGGTTCATTCCAAGTAACTGAAGGCACGAAGATTTTGAGGCATGATCCAGTCCAGTAGAAGACAAAGTCAATGTCTTTCTCTAGTGCATATGAGACAAGCCGGATTTCGAAGCTATCAAACCACTCTTCATCCAAGCAAGTTGAGTCGAAACTACCATTCATAACAATCTTTCCTTTGTTTACAATCTCACAAGGATGAAGATCTGGATCAAGGATTTGTTTGAGATGATTCTTAGTGATTGGTGGCCCGTCTAGTTGGATTGACATACTCCCGTCATCAAACGAGGCAACCTTGCTCTTGGCAGGATTCTGAACGATCATGGTATCATGGAACAGCCAAACTTGGAGGATTCGTAGGATGTTCAGTTTTGATTCGGGCATATGATATGGAGGAGTCTCCATCTCAAGGACGGCAGTGCCAATACTAAGACGCTCGGCCACTCGTTGCTTTAAACTTTCTACTGTACCATATAAATGTTTCATCCTTGTTCCCGAGACACGATTCTTAGGTAGAAAGAGTATTGGTTAGCAGTTTGTTAAATCAAGAGATATGGCGATACAAAGAATACAAAAACTATGCATCTTACCTTCCAACAAAAGTCTTTTCTATCCTTGCATTCTGAATAGTCATGTAGTAGATTAGATATTCCCATTGGCTCGGAGAATGTACCGGCATCAAAGTAGTTTCGAGAATGGAACGTCTTGGATACAATCTCATTAAAGGTTGATGCATCATGATACATTGGAGACGAGATTGCCCATGGAGGTTTTGGGAATGAAAGAATGGCTGCGAGTTGTATAGCCTCTGCAGCAACACCAAATTGAATTCCTAAACCCACAAAAGCACCAAGCGTCAAGTCAACTCCCAGAGCAACTACCAAGGAACCTAATGAGGTTAGAGAACCTTCATCGCTTGGACGTGAGATAAAGTTAGATGCATGCAAAGATTGGAATGACCGATTAATGTTTGATATATCTGGTGGCTCTAGACAGTCAAGTAGGATTGGTGTAACAGCTTCGTTAAGCATGTCCCTCAACGATAAGATGGTATTGTCTAGCGGACTTCGAACAAGCTCGCCTTGATCAAATGGTTCCATGTAATTACGAAAGGCATTACGACTGTAGAGACGATAGACATTCCCCTTACGAACTCGTCCTGTCCTTCCGGCTCGCTGTGTAGATGATGCTCTCGATATCCAGGTCGGTACAAGCATTTGACGATGACTCGCTTGATTGTAAACAATCTGTTTGCAAAGTCCAAGACAAATGACGTGATCAACATCTGGCAAAGTTAGTGAGGATTCTGCTGCATTTGTTGCAATGATCACCTTAACTTCTCCTTCTCCAGGAGGTTCAAAAGCTTGCATCTGATATTGTTTGAGAGACAAAGACACGAAACATTAGTTCAGATCATGCATTCAAGATTATGAGTAAAATAAAACATTCATCCTACCTGCTCTTCAAACGGTACATCACTGTGGATGGGTAGACATAGGAAAGTATTGCCTCTAACATGAAGATTCTCGACCAACTCAATAATCGCCTCGATATCTGACATGCCAGGTACAAAGATCAAGACGGACGATCCATGAGTACCAACTGAAGCTGTAATCTGAGCAGCAAGGTAATATAACTTCTCCATACTGTTTGCTGCGGGTGCGGATGAACATTTATCCTTCTCGCATTGATTATAAATATCATTAGCATTCTTTGATCCTTTGGCAGAGAGTGAAAGTTGTGAACTCAAGTCCTCAACAAAGTACTCCTTGATGGGGAAGCGACGTGCGCCGACATGTATGGGTGGCTCAGGTGACCCAAAGTACTGACTATAAAGTTCAGCTGCCAATGTAGCACTCATTAAAACTAACCGGATTGTTGGATGACTTTGTAATAGACGGCGGCATAGCAAACAGAGGATGTCTGTATCTATACTTCTCTCATGGACTTCATCGATAATAAGATGTGTATGTGAATCAAACCAGCCTGGGTGATTGGCTAGCAAACGTACGACATAACCGGTCGTAACAAACCAAGCACGTGTTTGGGATGTTTCATGTTCCTTCACTCCGTGACCCATTCTCAAGGCAATCTTGGGAGCAATGTCCGGTTCACATGATCTAATCCTCTCTGCTAATGCCTTGGCGGCGATACGACGTGGTTGACTAACAATCATCTTTACTTCTGGAGCCGCAGAAGTTGGTTGAGGTGGATTAGCCCGTAGGAGCATACAGGGAACTCTAGATGACTTTCCACAGCCCGTCTCACCATGAATGATAGTTACTCTCTGAGTTTGTACTGTCCCTAATATCTGATCTCTATACTCATCAATCGGTAATACAATCTTCTTGACAGGCTGTTGCTTCTTCTCTTTGGCAGCAGGAACTTCATCAGCTACCTCTTCTAGGAACTCCCTCTCATGCTTGGACACTAACTCATTATCAAGCGGAGAGTCATCAAACGATAAACTCTCCAAACATGAATGATACAAAGAGTAGTTGAATACCTCACATGGCATCAAATCACGACACTCATTAATGGCCAATAAAAGACACCTCTCCATAACATACAATGCCTGCATATCATTCCATTGTAATTTACGATGTGGCATATCCTGTTCATCCTTTGACTTTCTCATCTTATCTAATGTCATTAGGAATGCATCTAAGTGTCGAGGTTCAAGGTATGGCAACTCACTTGATTCAAAGTCTACTTCCGTCATGTAAGTTGTTAATGATAATAAGGCAGCAGAGCATGGATTTGGATGATCGTTTGTAAACGAAATCTTGAATCCACGGGGTAGAGTGGGAGATGAGGAAATAATATTCTCAGCCTCCCTTTCTTCCTCATCTGATGAACTCTCATCATCATCATCTGCCCTTGACGGAAAGGCACTTATATCACCAAATGAATACAAGGCATAGGAGAATTGAATAGCTAAATTCAACTCGGGATCATCCGATGCCAACTTATACCCCTCCATTTGGGCGATGTGGTCGGCAATACCGTGAATATCCGACCAACTTAGTTCACTCTCGGGTGGAAGCCTTTCACAACCATCATCCGATCCACCTGAAGAATCCTCATCATCAACCTCATCCTTTTTAGCAGCACTATTAAGCTCATTAGCAAGACTATTCTCACCAAACAATAAGCTAATATCTGGCAAGGCACTAGCATGAGGAGCACTTTGGAAAGCACTCTCTGCGTAATGTTTCGCACTAGATCCCTTTCTACTCTTTGGTTTAGCAGATGAATCACCGCCTTCCCCATCCTCACCTTCTCTACACCATTTGGTACTCTCCCAATACCTCTTACGCTCCTTACCATTCTCACATTTCACAAATGGTCCTGTATAATCATTACCCAACAAAATAGACAATTCAATCATTGAACTTGATGATGGTAAACTTAATAATGCAGCAATATTCGATCGTTTCAATATACTACCCTTGACACATAATGTATCATCAGATGGATCAATTTGATTAAATTGTATATACCTAGTTTCACCACCAACTTCTTGTTCTTCATTGTCATTAAACCCATAGATTAGATAATCTGTATCATTCGCGAGTGCAAATGTATTACCATTTATATCTGACGCACTAGCCTGGGCAACTATACCATCAGCCTCACCGTCACATTGGATAATTGTACATGACCCAAATGGTAATACCGTACTCATATCGGCAAAGGCATGTATAGACCGTTCAATCTGTTCCATGATTAATGGACTAGTTGGGAATGATGATAGATAGATTTCTTCAAGTGACTCTTCTCCTTGATTGTTGTTGTTTGTGATGCCAACTCCATCCAAACTGTTGTTGGCGTTGGCATCATCACGTTGTTTACGATTATACTCTCTAGATTGTCGTCTAGCGGAACTTCTATGCTTGGACATCATCTTACTATCATTACTACTGGGTAATACACCATGGACACATAACTTTCTAACATTTTCCCATTCTTCTTCACGACGTTGTTTTCTTAATAACTTTTCACGACGTTTCATATATTGAGATGGTCCATCAAAGTAGATTGATAAATGTATACCATGTTTCGTAGTCAGATCCGTGAGATACTGTGTAGTAACATCATGTATTAAATCAAGCGGAGTAAACGATGGAAGTAATAATTGTGACTGTACTGTCTGATTATTCACATGTTGTTGTGTATACGCTTTAGAAGGTGTGGATGTAAATTTTGATTGGATAGATGCTGTATATTGATGGTAGGATAATCGAAATAAATGAAAGATTAATCCATTACCATCAATTGCCAATGTGGAATTTTGGGGTATGGTTGTAGTGTTATCGGATTTTAGTAGGTCTAATCGTTTGATATGGCTGCTTAGGCCGTGTACTCCCATGGTTTAGTTCAGTGCTGATATATATTTGGTTGATTTAGAATGTAGTATATCTCAATGCGTCTGTAGGTATAGTTGATTGATATAGGAGAGAAGAAATGGTTAGCCAATTGCAATGCAGGTTGAAGCAGAGAAAGGTATGTGCAGATCTGAGGATGGAGAGCAACGTATCACCGCATATACTTAGAACCAGTGAATTGCAAATGTTGTACTCAGAGAAAAGTTACACAAATATTTCATATGTTCAATTACACACAGCAAGAGCCTCCTGAATACAACAAGATACGATCGTTCTCCAGCGATATGCAGTTATAAATAAAGCCGATATGGATGGACATGGATATACTTAAGCAGCAGCTAAACCTATATTAAGGCCAGTCCATCAGCCAATGAATCATTTCGAGAGGAACATAAAATTTCAAAGCATACAAATAGTATCTTCTGATTGCTTTCATATCCCGAATCGCCACCAATTTAAACAGCAACAACATAGACAACGTTATCAACATACACAATAGCACGCTATATCCTCTATTTCATATACAACTCACCTTCAATGCAAATTATAGCTAATTGTTAGTATAGCTTTCTCATGGTGTTGTCTGTTGACTCGCCAAAGTAAGGTTGCATAAAATAATTTGGGATCAACTCATTCAATCATTGCCCTTACCAAGCTTAATATCAGTGGCTCTGCTATACTCTTGTAGTCCGCAGTATCGATGAGTACAGGCTATGATGATTTATTAAAGAGTAGAGTTAGTGTATAAATATTAGAGGATACCGCGGAGGAGGATACGATTGCAAATGCCTACATACAAAATTGATGTGTAAATCTTTATGCAGTCATCATCATATTAAGAACTGGTGTTCAGTGGTATTTAATGTATAGTATTTTCATTTAACAACGATACAGTATAATAATGCCGCAGACTAAAAAGAAGAAGGCTATATCACGGCGGCAACCACCATACCCCGACTGGAATACAAGATATGGTCAACTTCAACAATTCAAAGAGCAGAATGGAAATTGCAATGTTACACGGAGAGCCAATAAAGAGTTGGGATTATGGGTGATGCATCAGCGCATTGCATACAAGAATGGTAATCTTACAGAAAAGCAAATCAAGTGTATGGAGGATATTGGGTTTAGTTGGAGCCGCGACAAAGATGGATGGAATGAAAGGTTTGAACAACTCAAGAGATATAAGAAGGATCATGGAAATTGTAATGTTCCTACTAAGTACGAAGCCAATCCACAATTGGCAAGGTGGGTGCATAATCAGCGTCAAGTATACAAGGGGCAAGGTAAAGGTAAGATTACAGAAGAACAGATTAAACTTCTAGAAGAGATTGGATTTAAGTGGGTATTAGGTAGTGGGCGTAGACCAGCTGCAGAAGTATCAGATGCTGAAAACTCGTCATCAGGTGGAGAAGAAGAGGCTGGAGGAGCTACTTCAGCAGGGGATACACAAATAATGATACCCTCCTTGCCCCCATCACCCGAGGTACCCGAAGACGTGATTGATACCCAAACGAGATCCTTGCGTCAATTACCACCAATAGTATGGCAGGCTCGGTCATTAGCCTCTGCTGGAGATGAGGATGAGGAACATGATGATAATGGCAGCTCTTTTGGAGTAGATAAGGAATATGGCGAATCTATGCTTACTGATGAGTACCAAGGGCACAATCAACAAGGAGCTATTGGGGAAGTAGAATTTGCTAATGACAGTTCTTTCCACATGGATGAGGAAGATGATCATCAAGAGGACGGAGAAGAGGAGGATGGCAATAGTCAGCTCGGCGGTAATGTATCTCCAGCTACAGAGCAAGAAGGAGGGAGGTCCTCATCAGTAGAAAGTCAACAAGATTTCAGGCAGAAACTTGACGAGGCTAATGTTCGAATTGCTTCATTATTACAACCGGATATAGTTGACTTAACCAATGAAGATTCTACCATCTGTGAAGATAATCAAAAAGAAACCGCGGGTACGAAGAGTGTTGAGGCTGCTGTACATGCTGTATGCAAAATCAAAAAGGAAAAGCTAGATGAAGCTGACAAGAAGATAGCAGCGGCTGAGAAGAGGGCAGAATCAGCTGAAAGGAGGGCGTTGGTGGCAGAGTTTGAGAAGGAAGATGCCAAGCAAGACGCAGAGCAACTAAAGAGTCTAGCAGAGGAAGCCTTGCAGGAATGTGATTCCTGCAATGATGCCGTGCAGCATGCTGAAATGATAGCAGAGGAAGCCTTACAGGGGTGTGATAATGCACTCAGAAGAGCTGCTTGTCGCATGTGTAATACCGTTGAACATGATCAGATTTCGTTTTCTTGCGGTTGTATTATGTGCTCCCAATGTGTTGAAGAAAACATTGCAATTCATGTGAGACCTCTCTGCCCCTATGGGTGTGGACAGAGGGTGACGAATCTACGAAGATTGAATAGATGGGGATAACATCGTCAGTTAATTAATCAGTTAATTAATCTATAAGTATAAGGCAAACTCAGAGCTTAATTGATGGAGCATTGGTATATGATTAAGTAGAGCTGGCTGCAATTAAAGGAATAAGGATATACAGTAGCTGCACGAGTGCGTACCTCATACGATAGCCATTGCAAGTTAGAGAGCAGAGATATATAAGTGGTGCTGGACTCGTGACATTTTTAAATTGCTAGTGGTTGGTGGTGCATCACCATTTCTTTACCTCTATTTATGTCAGCTAGGGCTAGACAACAATCACAACGCTATAATACACGCCAGACCCATCATTATTATCGTGCGATAGCATAGGTCCAAGATATCTGGAGATACTGTGAGGCTGATCATTGATCATAAGATATGTCATCATTAATGAGCAATGACGATAATTGCATGAACTATCGTATACCAAGAAAGAAGACGGCTTCGTCTCTTAACAATGCCAGTAGTATATCGACTACTGATATACATCCCAGTACTAATGCCGTTTCTACTACAAATCAGCCAGCAGCGGCGGCTGACATACTTTCAATTCGTATACCGAGAAAAAGCAAAGATGGTGCACCTTCAAATTATAATAAGAAAAGGACACATGATATGTCCATTTCTATTGCAGCGACAAATGTCAAGAAGGTAAAGACCACCGCAACACCGCAAGATGATAATAATATTATACCGTCACCCATAGCTGATAATGATGTACACACATATCAAATAGTTAAAGAGGGTAGAATATCAGGCTATCCAATTATCGTATCCCAGGTAGGTTCTGAACATGATGCAATCCTTCTTGGCTGTAAAGATAATCCACAAGAATATCTTAATAACAATAAAGATGGTAAAGTTAAAATACGTTGGAAGTTTGCTGGTTATATTGGATTAGTACCGACACATACTGTTCGGTTAATAAAGTTGGTAGATGGTGCACCTCCGATTCGAAAGGCTGCTGTATTATCTGGCTTGTTAGAAACTGGAGATGAGATAACAGTTGCAAATAAGGACGATGGTATTGATTTAGGAGATGAAGAGGATGATGATGCACCAATTCTAAAGGCAGCTAGATCAGAGTTATTAGATAGTAAGGTCAGAGCAGATAAAGACGGAGATTATAATGACCAAGAGGATAGAGATGAAAAGTTAGTTTGTTATGAAAGAAGTGCATCTGTGGGGTATCAAGGTGGTGGTGGCAAGATGGGAACAGCATCTCCTCAAGATAATGGTATTGGTATTAGTTTATCAACCAATCAAGTTGGTGTTGATACTGGGGAGGTTAGTGCATCTGCCAATCAAGAGAGTGATAATGTTGAGGGTGCACATACTGAATTTGATCCCCAAGTTGACGAGACAAACTTACATAAACCAGTAGTAACAAGTCAATTGGGTATTAAAACAGAAGATGGCGATATCGATTCTGCGGCAACAGATCCGATGAATGGAGAGGTAGTGCCATTGGAAGTAACAAGTGATATGAATGTCAAAACTGAAGGCGAAGAAACAGATGACGATGAACCCAAGCCATCGGTTAGTGAGGTAGACACAAACTCTCACAAACCAACACCGCTAGTAGTAACTAGTCAATCGGGTATTAAAGCAGAGGATGATGATGCAGACTCTGTTTCAACAGACCCGATGGTCAATGTGGATGCACTCTCCCTCCTAGCTGCCTATGGAGATGATACCGATGACGATGAGCTTAAGCCATCAGTCAAACTGGAAGGGGAAGATACAGATGATGAAATAGATATACAACCACATAACAGTATTAATGCCGTTAAGATGGAGGTAGAAACGGCATATGAATGTGATACGGATAATGACGAACCAAATCCATTGAAAGTTACCAGTGATATGAACCTCAAAACTGAGGAGGTCGACACAGACAATGAAATGGATGCACAACAAGTAGAACCAGTTTCCAGTAGCAACGGAGTTAAGAAGGAGAAGGATTCAGCCTATGGATACAATACTGATAATGACGAGCCCAAGACATCGGCTGTGACTAGTTATGTGCACATCAAAGCTGAAGGACAAGATACGGATGACGAATTAGATATACAACCAGGTACCAGTGCTAACGACGTTAAGACCGAGAAAGAAGAGGCATATGAATGTGATACGGATAATGATGATCCCAAGCAAATGGACGGTGACGATCTTAAGCCATCGGATAAGCTGCTAAATCGTCTCTGTTACAAGGAAGAGCACCCGTTCGGTAGGTTGCTGTTTCGTTTTACTCGAAAATCTGTATTGTTTTATCTAAATCATGCCTTTTGCTCTTCAACCAATACCAAATGCAGAGAAGAGAAAGTCAGAGGCAGAACGTGTACGGGCCAAATACCCTGAGCGTATACCAATTATTTGCGAGAAGGTTGATATATCAGACATTCCTGATATTGACAAAAGGCAGTATCTCGTGCCTGCAACATTAACAGTGGGCCAGTTTCAAGAAGTGATTAAGAAACGCCTCAGATTAGTACCGGAGAAGGCAATGCATTTGTTTTGTTCAATTACCACTCTGCCAAATGGTAAGTGCATATGATCTGGAAAATAGCACATGGATCATCTCTCATTATCAACTTCATTCAGCTGCCATTATGTTGGATATGTACGAAGATCGAAAGGATGAAGATGGCTTCTTGTATATCCAATACAGTGGAGAGCCGCATAAGCCATCACAAGAAGACACGGATGATGAAATGAATACATCATCTCTCAACCACGATGATCTTATTCCAACTATTTCTGCTTCTACATCTGAATCAGAAGAAGATAATGCTGCTGTATTGGAATTCTTTAAGAAGTTATGCTCCTGCCTCTCATCTAGTATGACTCATTTAGAGGAGATGATCAAAGCAAAACCATACCTTCTCGAAGCTAAGTGTCCACATAAGATACCAGGTTTAATTCAAAAAGGATTTACTGCCATGGAGGCAGTATGCCAACAAGGAATTGGTGCAGCTACACGCGATTTACTCTATGAGCTGGTCCTACTGGGTGGAAAAGCAACGGACAAGTGTTATGAGGAGTTGGATCGGAAGTATAATGTGCCATTTGATCACCTTACTGTCCTACTACTCTCGGGGTATTATCCAACGAAGGGAGATTACTTATTTCTCGACCAGTTGGCAAATGTCTTCATTGAGGAATTAGAAAACGATGACGGTGAAGTAGATCCAATTGAGATGCTCAGCATCCTGTACAAGGTTGCCAAACTTGGGGATAACTTGAGTTGTGGACCAGTTGATAGTACTATCATCAATAATATCAATCAACTCCCTTTATTGGAGGTCGGAGTAACACATTCAAAGGGCGGACCGATGGAAGAGTTGTTGAAGCAATACCCTGTGGAGAAAGTGGAACAGAAGAAGAAAGAAAGGGAGGAGGAGGAGAAAAGTCCCAACCCTGATCATGAAGAGATGCCAATCAAGAGTGGTCTTAAATGGACACCTCCAGATCATTCTACCAGCAGAGTCTCCAGTACTGAACAGAAAAGGGGAAATCACGAGGAAGTGTCAAACAATAAGTCCACTGCGGCCAGAACGTGCAGTGTATGCAAGTTGGCAAAGAGTACGAAAGATTTCTCAAAAAATCAGCGAGGAAAGGGTGCTGCTGCAAAGTGTAAAGACTGTATTGCCACTATGCAACAAAGAATACAAGAAGCTCAAGAGATCAAGAAACAGAAAGCCAGGGAAAAGTCTGAACTACTGGCTACTGAGAATAAGATGATGGAAGCACTAGATGAACGTCAGTGTGCCAAGTGCAGAATCACCAAAAAGAAAGAAGCATTTGATTTGGTTCAATTGAGGAAGGGAAAGAGCGCAGAATGCGAGGACTGTGTTGCTGAGTGGGCAGCTAAGCAGGCAGAAAGGCAAAGGATTGCCATGGAAGAAGAGAAGAAACGGAGGAAGATAAGAATACAACCAATCATTGAGGAGAATGAAAAGTTTGAGGATATAGATTACAAACAAAAGAAAGAGAGATACGAGCAGTACGCCAAGAAGCTGGAGGAGGAAGGTAGGAGTATTATTGAGGAGATGGAATCAACCTCCAGTTTGGTATATGTTGTTACATCTGCTAACAGGGGTATGGATCCATTCTCTCCTCATCTACACGGCATTTACACCACATGTAATGGTGCTCAAGAGAGTGCACGAAGAGCTTTTGCCGAAGTTTCATCGACTTATCGGGGTGGGAAGTTCCTTCCTAATGACGAGAGGATTGCAAAGTGTGACGTGAGTGAGTTCCTTATCCCTGGCATTAAATGCAATTCTCGTATAATGTTTGAGATGTTTGGTGAAGGTGACTGTGTAGATTATAGATCTGTTACTGTAACCGCTGTTCCGATTGATCAAGCTGAGTCAAGGGCATATAGACCGGATATTCCTTGCCTGGCGTCATATGAACCGTTTATACCTCTCGAAGTGGACAAAGTGCAATCAGCCAATCCTCGCCTTATCAAGGGTACGAAGGTATACGCCATTTTCTCTCGTCAGGCTGAGTATATTGATGGTGGCGGAGTCACTTTAAATGGCGTCTATACAAATAAGGAAGATGCAATTGCAAGAAATCTTGATGAAAAGCAGCAGAAAGATCTGCCTTCAGAAGTGTCTAGTGGATCGTTATTTTATGAGGATGATTCGGAATGGGAGGCTGTGATGAATATGATGGCTTTAGACGAGTATGAGAATGATGAGATTAAATTTAGATATGGCTGTTGGTTGTGCCCCGAGGTTGAGTGCTACTAGTAACAGTTATGGTGGCTTTAGAGTGTTGGGATATGGGGCGTTTTAAGTGTTAATATATGTATGTCGAACTAGTAGTTTATCACTATCGTTGTTGTTTCGTTCTCAAACTATCTAGCAAAAGCACCATATTCCTTGACACTTCATCAATAGCTTCTGCCACTGATTCATCTAGTATACCCCTACGTTCCTCAATCACATGTGCCTCATCACTGGTATATTGTCTTGTTACATCCTCAACAGGTGGGAAACGATATCTATCATTCTGCTCTGGTATCCGGGATGCCGTTGTGGCCAGTGGTATTCTATTTTCCTCTACCGAATCAAAACTACTTGTAGTATTGTAGAACGGATCATGGAAGGCAACTATATACGTTTGATTCTTTCCCCAACTTTCATACAGCAATGGATTGTCAACGGCTGCCTCACATGGATCTAAATGTACCCATCTACCACCACTATTATTACTACCCTCTGTATTATCACTATTATCACCTAAACATACCTCTGCCCAAACATGATCAGACCAATCAACTACCCATCTAACATTATCATACCCCAATACTCGTAACATTCTATATAGTAACATGGAGTATTCACCACATCGTCCACGTTGTGTGGATGTTACCCATAATGCCTTATTGTATCGAGGGAAACGAGTGTAGGATGAACACGTCCGACATTGGTATAATTCAGTTCGGGAGGCATTACCTAGTTGTTCTGATGGTGTTGGGTAGACGTATCCCAGGAAGGAGAAGTCATCCTCGTCATCATCATCTTGTTGTTGTTGTTGTTGTTGTTGTTGGTCAACTACCAATTCATTACTTTGTTGCTCGTTAATGTTGTTACTACCCTCAGCTCTGGTATCCTTCTCAACTATATCATCGTCAGACTTATGAGGCTCAGGATCATCCTTACATGGAGCACCACAACTATCACATTGATCATGAAAGTATGGGAAGTTATTACGAAACCAATCGAGGAATGTTTGAAATGTTTGTAATTGTTCCTTCTCTGATTTGTTTAACAGTACGCCAGCCATTAATTGTCGTGTGTTGTCAATTCCATATTGCTCTTCTATCCAACCTTTTAATCCATTTGTTGTTTGCCATTGAGGTATTATCTGCTGCTTCTGATGCTGTGGTTGTATTGTTTGATGTGATGTTGTTCGTTGAGGCAAGTCTACAATCTGACCAAAGTTGAATGGTAATGTCTTATCCTGATCACTACCATCAACTACCTCAGAAGGAGGATGGAAATCAACATCACTCAATTCATCTTCCACAATACTAGTTAATCGTTCAGCATATGAATTTAATGTATCACGAAATTGTTCTGTTTTGTATTGTCGTGTTTCCTCTTCCTTCTTTGATTGTAGTTGTTCCTTGGTTAGCTTCTCTCCACTTTTTCCATCATCTTTTGAACTCTTCCCATCAACAGGAGGTGGTCGACGTCGTCCATTTAATATATTGGTATGTTCACATATCAATTTACCACTTCTCCAATATTCACGAATTGTAGTTATATATTCTTCTTCCCATACTTTTGATTCATATTGTACTGATTCGGTACTTATTTGATTTGTTTGTAGTAGATTATCTAATGTTTGTGAATTGAATGTTCGTTGAAGATGTTGTTGTTGGAGGAGAGTTTGTTGTGCATGTTTGTCTATTGTTTGTTGTAGCTGCGGTTGTCTTGATAGTATACCCTGTGCTGCTGTAGCTGATTGAGATGATTTAGATGAGGAGTGAGCAGTATTGGGATTAACAACCTCACCATCCTCGGACATGTGTGTTATATAATACTGCACCCATGCAGCGAATTGACGTTGGGACATACCCACTCCTTTCAATGTTAGATTCTGATTGTTATTGTTTGATATAGATGTAGCGGTAGTAGCAGTGTTTGTGGTGGTATCATCTTTAGTAGCTAGCAAATTGGAATTGTAAGTGTGTATGAGAATTGATTTCTCCTCTTTAGCTTCTTCTATATCTTCACCATCATCCTCTTGCTTGTCATCCGGAGTAGATATTTTCTCTATATTATTAACGTTATTATCAATGGCTGATGTATCAACAGCTGTATCATCCTTGCCTTCATTCAACTTTGACAACCCATCAACAGCAGTAGTTGCAGATTGCAACAAATTATCAGCTGTCATATCCAAATCAGCCTCAGCTGTAGACAAGGTATCAATATAGGGTATAGCACTCTTAACTTCTATTCGACCTACTCGATTAAGTATTGATTCGATTGTATTTGATCGACGTTGTTTCCATATAGGAAAGAGAGTTGCAGTAATGACAGATGTTGTTCGTCTTGATGTTATTGATTGATTATGATGTGTTGCAAAGCAGCAACTCGATGGTTGGATGAATGCACTTCTTCTTCTCGAATTAATTGCAAATGCACTTCCTCTATATGATCTACTGCTTATACCACTGCTTATATCCCTTGTACAACTTTGATGTTGATGATGCCACGAGGATATTGCTGAAGATGATGATGCGAGGATACCACTATCTATTGCAAATAAACTTATGCATATGATATGGAGAATTGGTACACACTGCATCTTAATAATAAAATAATGCTTCTAATTCATTACAATATAAGCTGTACTACGCTGCTGATATTGATATAGAACATAGCATTGTTGAGAGCTCTCTAAAGAGAGACAATTTTTGGAGTGGTATCCTTCACTTCCTTTTGTCGCACCATGCGCGTGCAGCTCGTGCATGTCAATTTTGTCATTACAACAATCATTACCCCCTGTACAATTGCCACTCTTATTATACTCTTCTTGGCCTATTCATTTTGTTGTTCTTCCCCTTGTCTCCACAAGAAGGAGAGCTTTGTAGTGTAAAATATCTACAGAGGTATCCTTCATATTTTGAGGTCTTTTGGTGGTACTTCTCTTTCTTGTGTACTCTCTTTTATATGAGATATCTCTCATATCTTCTTGATTCTTTATGGTAGTTTTCTTGGATCGCTGCATTCTTGGTTTTGTTTTCTGTGAGTCATATCTTCGTGGTTGTACTTTAGTATCAAATCTTAGAGGGTATCTTTTGGATGCTCGCTTAGATATCTACCCTCTCCTCCTGTTATGAGGGGAGAGAGGGTATCTAACCTCGGCAGGTACAGTACTCTCTTTGCTAGCACTAGCTTTGCTAGCAATACTAGCTGTGTCGTCACTCTTTTCAGTAGTTTGTTTGGTGTACTTCTTGAGGAGATCCACTTTGTATGTACCGGAGTCATATGTTCCATCGGTAACCTTCTTTGCAAAGCCAGAAATCTCGTAAGAACCAAATTGATTCTTGCCTCCACCATTCACGGCAAGCACATTAGGATCTCCTTCTACTTCAGTGAATAATAGATGTACACCCCTCTCTTCCATTGACACATCTTTCTCCTTGAATGAACCATGAAAGATAGCCTCATTTGGAATGACAGCTGGAGGTTCACCATTGGCAAGGGTATGAATGAGCTTGAAGCTCTGATGATGGGAGGAGCTGCCCACATTAGCCCATTGTCCTTCAATGATGAATTTGCCTTTGCCCTTCTTCTTCTCTTGGTAGAACAAGCGACCCTTTTCTTCAACAATGAACATGTACTTGCCATCTTTTGTGTTCTTGTTCTTCTTCTTCTCCTCCTCCAACAAGTTGTGCAAAACATCTTGCTCGACTACTTCTTCTGACCTATCATCTAGTACATCTCCGTCATCATAAGCAACAGTATAGAGCTCTGTCTGGGCATTATACGACCTAATCTTACCAGGATATGGCGAGATCCTAACAATCTCACCTGTCTCTTCATCAACATGAGGGAAGAAAGATAGGATTCTGGTTCCATTCTTGTATACTTGAGTAGATGTAGTCTCTTCCTTCTTTAGTTGATGAGCAGCCTTGACCTTTTCAGCTGCCTCAATTGCAGCTGCATCATCATTGGCGGCCATACTATCTATCTGCTCATGTGATAGATCTACATAGGACATCTTGTTCAAAGCTGAGCAGCGTCCTGGGTTGTATGCTTTTGCCCAGGTTCGGGGGATCTGAACAACCTCATCACTAATAACCCATTTCACCCATACCAAACTTGCATTGTCACCTTCTCCAAGCAAGTAGGCAAGGTCCTCCTTGGCTTTGGGGCGATCACTAGCCTTTGCCAATACCAAATCGAATGCATTAGCATTCTCATTGTGGTGTTTGGGTTCGGTGGCAGCTTGGGCATCTACATTAGTAGTAGCACTTTCTACCTCAGCAGTAGTAGTGATACTTGTTGCATTGGCAGTAGTACTTGCCATGGGTGGTGTAGTTGTTGACATTGTACCTTCAGTTTGCACATCATGTGCATTACTTTCAGTAGCAATGTCTCCCTCTACTTGCCCAAACAAGTCTTCTTCCATCTTATCATCCACACTTGTATGCTCCTCAACACTACTAGCTTCAGCCGCCATTGTTGTTACGTCCTTTGTTGTATCTGTTTGCATATCATCATCATTATCATTTGATGTGTCATGGTCAACCTCCATAGGCTCAAACTCAAGGGAACGTGCAGACACAGACTCTGCAACTTCTCGGCTGACAGTAGGCCGAGAGGCAGAACGAGAGACAGAGCTCTCTACTACATTA
>Ga0214481_100390_pt1 | contig 22919 bp, 19 predicted proteins | sample M1_20Mar14CPVII9_4_FD_165057 | JGI IMG/M metagenome (GOLD analysis project Ga0214481, IMG submission 165057) | Marine eukaryotic communities from Monterey Bay, California, United States - M1_20Mar14CPVII9sort6BwellG10 | ecosystem: Environmental > Aquatic > Marine > Unclassified | place: USA...
TACCAAATGAAAAGCTCGTCATGTCACACTCCACTCCACCCTCGGTAGGTGCACTACACATTCCATATCCTAAACTATTTGATAAATGATAATGATCAATCTCAGGCTTGAGTACTTCCAATTCTCCCACACTATCCACATTTTCCAAATGTAAATCATGCAATACAAACTCCAATTCACCAAGTGTAAAGTTGTAAAAGTGTCCATCTAACAATTGCTTTGTTTCCATGATATTATTCACACATGTTATAAAGGTATTCACAATATCAACTGTACTACCACCATTCACCAATTCATTGAATAATACTATTGCCATGGTATCATCTAATCGTAATGGATGTTCCGATTTATTCGTTGGTATATCAACATTCACACAATGTAATGGTCGTTTTTTAGTATTACCAATTAGATTTGACAATCCATCATTTATTGTTGTTTTAATTGGTGTTTGTATTATAGCTGTAAGTGCCTCGGTAGTTGTTGTTGAATATTCATTTAATACCAATTCTAATAGATGATTGATTAGGGTATCAATATCATCTTCCAAATTACTTGATGACTTTGAATCATTACTATTACTCTTTTCATAAGCCACAGGTGTAACAGTCATACCAATAACATCCATCCTACCCATTAAATCCAACAAATTAACAGAAGTCAATGCCTCAATAATACAATTCAATATATTCTTTTCATTATCAAAGATTGAATATGAACCATATATAAAACTACCTACTGATAACTTGTTAAATAATTCACCATCAATTATCCATTCTGATAAGGATGTCATGTTAAAGTTTGATGTATTGAATTGTAATTCAAATGTCTCGTTTAATATATCATTTGATGAGATTATATTAGATGAGGTAGTATCATTATTGGAAGGGCGGACTTCAATATCAATTAGTAAAGTAATATTCAATCCATTAGTGGATGTTATACTTGATGATAATTGATTATCATTAGTTGGACGTAACAATACTAAATCAGTCAAATCATTCAAGCCGAGTATCTTCAATTCATGTACTGTTACTACCACTTGACCATAGGATCCAATTTGAAACGTATGATTATGATGAAAGTTCAATATCTTAGTAGGTATAGATATGTCTACAGCATTCCCTTCATTTGTTTTAGTAAATGAATGTATTAGACCATTGATACCTTTGAAGAAGAAACCACAATCTTTACATTCAGTTGCTGTACCATGCCAGGTGGTTAGTTTTTGTAAGAATGTTAATATCATACCCTGATTTAAATGTTGAGATAGGAAGGAATTTATATTGAGTAGAATGCTTTTGAGGAAGGGCATATCTTTATCCCAGGTTACTGCATTGTTTGTCTTCTTCTTCACGAGTTTGTTGATTGGAAGGAAGGATGGGCGCGGATCAAGTATATCTTCTAATCCATATCCAACACTTCTATCTGTAAAGTCCTCTAACGCAGACGAAGAAGGTTTTGTACCATTCAATATCAACCCACCCAAATACTTTCTACCTTCATAAAACAGCCCATCCAACATCCTTTCACCCCTATGTTTAATACTATCACATACATGTTCATTTATACTACTAGTTACCATTTTACTAATTACTTTTGAAAAAAGTCCAATGATTTGTGAGGAGGCTGATCCAGAGAAATGTATATTGGTCACGAGAAAGTTGGGTTTGCAGGATGTTATTGTTGTTAATGTTGGGAATGGCAATTCACGTAGGTTTGGAGGTGCGGATAGGTCGGAATTAGTGATAGGGCCGAGTTGTCGTGATGTAATGTCTGTTGATATTTGTAAACTTGGTACTCCCTTGCTACTACTATCATCATTATCAGAAGGGCTACCACCAACCTGTGCAACAACAGATCCACCCAAGCCCAAACTACCCAAATTATATTTACCCTCACATACCGCATTCATATCATTCAACTCTAATGATATACTAGGATTAGGTTTATCTTCAAGACTACTTTCAATATAATTAGATTTCATGGATGACATTGCAAAATTTGTACATTTCATATTATGTATGTTGATTGTAAATATTTCTTCGGAGAATGATTGGTTGGGTATTTTGAGGGTAAGGGATGATAACCAGCATGTCAATGCTTTGTAGTGTGTTTGTTTTGTTGTTGATTTACAGTCGTTTGATTGTACAAGGGATAGTATTGAGAGAAGGAAGAGGAGGGGAATAAAACAATGTGCCCTCCTTCTTGGATATGCTGTCGACGACAGGGATCGCCGCGGAGACATGTTTGTAGATAATTTAATTGTACTTATATTGTAGTGATTTATATAGTTATTATTGTATTATATGCTTTGTTATGGTAGCGCAGTCAACAAGCAAGATTGCTCAACACTATTTACTGATGATCGATCTCTTGGATCTTACCATAGGATACCGGCTTTTTGTGTGGAGATGAGGTCAGTTATCTGGCACATCAAAAGGTCTACACCACTTTTTATTTTTGTCTGTTCAGACACCATTTTTAGGAAACACATGAACGTTTGAATGCAATTTGAAAAAAGATACCAGAAAGCAGAGGAAGGATGAAAAATAGCATGAAAAAAATCGTCTAAGTCTGGAATTCCCCCTTGTTTCCCTTAGGTAACTGCAAGATGACTTTTGGTCTACACCATTTTTCAGGTCTATACCACTTTTTAGAACTTTTGTCTACACCAGTTTTTGATCTATACCAGAATTATTTGCACACATAGTTGGTCTATACCAAAATGTTGCTGCAAAAAGTGGTATAGACCACAAAAAGGTGTTTGGTCTATACCATATTTTGGTCTACACCAAATTATGGTGATTGTGAAAAGTGGTATAGACCAAAAAGTGGTGTAGAGTAGCTTCGGCAAAATCTAGTGTAGACCAAAAAGTGGTATAGACCAGACATAAAAAGTGGTGTAGATCAGATAATGGTGTAGACCAAAAGTCATCTTGCGGTTACCTAAGGGAAACAAGGGGGAATTCCAGACTTAGGCGATTTTTTTCATGCTATTTTGGGGAGTACTTCCAAAATCACGACATATTATGTCTGATCAGACACCAAGACCAAAAGTGGTGTAGACCTTTTGATGTGCCAGATAACTGACCTCATTTGGATACACTTGTAGGGAAGTCTTAGGTTGCAATGCATCGTTAGGATATACCGATATCGAAGCAAAAGGGCAACCCTGATTAAAAATCGATCTATGTCTGTCCGTCACCCGACCATTCATTTTTTAGTGCTACTCAAATTGCAATGCTTATTGGTACGTAGTGGGGTAAGCACTTCTATTGGAGCGGGGTTGTGGGTCTATGTGGGAACCGCGCTGGTGAGGCCTACAGCCACGTCAAAAAGGGTGTTCCCCACCATCACGGCGTAGTCCCCAGAGGGGACCCCAGCGCCGTTCTGTTGGGGAACACCCTTTTTGACGTAGCGGAACCCAACCACTCGCTTATACTTTTGATAAAATTTGCTTAACCCTAATGACATAAAGTAGGTTTCTGAGGATACTTGCCTCCGGTATCCTAAACTTGCCTCCACTATCCCAACTTAGAGAAAAAAAAAGAAAAATGCCAAAAGGACTCGAACTATGGTCGAAATTTGGCGAGTGATGTCATCGAACCACTCCGCCAACCAACCGACGAAATACCTACAAAAGCTGTAGTATATAAACACACTAATAGTAACCAGAAACCAAAGTAAGAAAACGGTATTCAGAGTCGTTGTGACAAATTGGGCGACAAATTGGGCGACGGACAGACATAGATCGATTTCTAATCAGGACTGTCCATTAGAATTTCCAGCACCAATAGTTGACCGAGGTATGACGGTATCTACTGATGTAATTGATCACCGCACAGGTGATATAATACATGCTACGAGTGTTTTAATGCGAGTACATGTACATAATAAATTATGTACATCAAGGAGGCAACATCTTATGTGTGGTAGTATCGATTTGCCGGATAAGGCATATTGTGTAAGGAAAAAGTTAGCAGATACAACCTATGGATCTATACGGTTATGTGTTGTACTAAAGAGAGTGAGCGACAATGTTAAGAGATTTGCAAGTAGATTACAAGGGGGAGAACAATGTATACCTCAATGGGAGACAACCGATGAGATGGTTGCAATCAAAGTAACTAATTGGGATAGATTGCAGTCACTTCGGGGCCGTCATCTTGTTGATCCGATCAAAGAGTTGGCAGCACAACAACAGCTAATTGGAGCAGATCATCCACACGTCATATCATTATTGGATACACTTCAAGATGAAAAACATTTGTTTTGTATCTATCCTTACCTCTCGGGAGGAGATCTATATGGTGCGGTGATAGATGAGATGGCCAACTCCTCTACTGATAAGATTGATGAGTCTCTTGCAAGGAAATGGTTTAGACAGATATTGTGTGCTGTTAGTCATTTACAGAAGAGAGGGATATGTCACCGAGGCATCAGTTTAGAGAATCTGATGATTGACGAGGACAACAACGTACAACTCATAGATTTTGGATTATGTTTGCGAGTACCTTTTGATGATTCCGATAATTCAAACTTGGTTACTGATGTTAGTGCAAACACATCTCGTAGATTAATAAAACAGCAGGGCAAATGTGGATATTGGGAATATATGGCACCTGAAATGGCAAGCGAAGAACTAATGTTTGATGGATTTGCAACCGATCTATGGTCAGTAGGGATAGTATTGTTTGAACTTCTTGTTGGTAGAAAGCCTTTTGGTATAGCAGATCCAGTCGATGAGAACTTCAAAACGATATCGATCGAAGGTAATTTAGCTGGGCTGTTGAGATTGAAAGATATCGATATTTCTAGTCAAGCTATCAACTTATTGCAAAATATGTTGTTGCATGACCCTGCTAAGCGTTTGACTTTGGAAGAGGTTGTAGACCATCCTTGGGTGCAAGGTAGTTATCGGAAGCCTCAGCCAACACGAGAATCTCATATTGAAGAAGGAAGTAGCTGGTTCATGAAAAGTGCATCTATTGACGAATTGATGGAAAAGCCACTTGTACTTGATGACTGTTTTCCAGAACTAACTCTTGCAGATTCGACGGCGTCTACCGCAGATATGAGTGATCCATCTGATTGCTCATCATCCCGAGCCCCTCATAATCAATACGAGGTAAAGTTGGATACATTGCATGAAGTTCATAAACAGAGGAAGAAATCTTGGTTTCGGTTCAAGAAGCAAGCAAAAGCAACAGCCAGAATGCGAATAGACTCGGAGTTATGTTAAAGCTATTTATGTATAATTCTTAAATGATATATTATCTATTCAGTACGTACATAATATAATGCATGTCCTCTTCTTCCTATGAAGCCTCGTTCCTCCTGTTCTTCTTATCAAATCAATTGTAGAACACTAGACGAGAGCAGAGTATGGTACTTTCTTCATTGACCACAAGCACATATCAAGCCGAAGATCTCATAACCGCACCAGAAGACCTTTGATAAAAGTACAACTTTTGCCGACAAGCGATACTTAGAGATCCTTACTTCTTTTGATGCCTTGAAAAATCGAGTAGCCAAACACTTGTGGTTGTATATGTCATCTGAGAAAGACAACACCCACAGATCTTGCGTTTCACCTAGCGACATATTAAATCCATTCTTCCTCTTAAGCCTTGACACAATTCTTCATATTCTTCTCAAGTATATCTCTCTCGTGCTATCAGGAAGTTAGTGGAAGAAGAGAAACGCATGTAAATGCAGATGTCATTCAATAATGACTCATAAGTAAAAGCTAACTAAGGAAGCGCAACCCAAATAGACTAAAACCCACATCTCCTCATTCTAAACAACCGGCCAAATTAACGACGGCCACCCCTTCTACTATCATCTCCACCCCTACCCCTACTATCAGGACGCCTCTCATCACGATTCCTGTTGTCTCCATAGCGACTCATATCATTTCGTCTATCTCCTTGACGCATACTACCCTGCTGTGGACCCCTATCATTTCGCATTTCTCTGTTGTCTACGGCACGGCCACCTTGGTATGGATTGGGTCCCCTATTATCACCATACGATCGATCTGGAGGAGGAACACGATCAAATTGACCTCGAGGAGGACCGTTCATATTAGGCCGGCTATCTTGTGGCCTTTGTTGTGGTAATCTATTCCCTGGGTGCATCCTTTCACCTGGTCGCCCTCCCATACCCATGCCTTGAGGTCGTCTATCGCCAGGATACATTTCTGGGCGGCGATCACCGCCATATTCTCTTTGAGGCATCCCACCGGGAAGTCCTCTATCCATGCCAGGAGGACCTCTTCTATCTTGAAGTCTTTCTCGATTCATATCTCCATGTGGCCTATCTCGAAGGTCTCCAGAAGGGCCATATCTTCCTTGAAACTGTTGACCAGAACCCATTTGGTTAGCTCTGGGCATTGATTCTGGACCACTGGGACGTTCATAAGGCACGTTTTGATTCATACGCGCCGACTCTGGACCACTCGGACGTTCATACGGACGGCCTTCAGTGCGCTGGTTATCAATAGGACGGCTCTTGTCTCTTCTATCAGAAGAGCCTCTACTTTCATCGCGATGACGCTTCTCTCGACTCTCCGTACGCCTACTACTATCATCTCTATCTCTGTGCCTTTTCTCTCTACTTTCATGTCGGCCACGTTCATCCTTGTCCCTCTCACTTCTGCGGCTCCTACTCGAAGTTTCATCTCTACGACTGCCAAACGAAGTACTGCGGTGACGCTTATGTCTTGATGAGGACTCACGTGAACGTTTCGAATCAACACTCCTATCCCTCTTTAAATGATCAGATGAACGATCTGAATCCTTCCTTCCCGAAGCACGATCTCTACTCCTGTCCCTTTTCCTACCAGACGATCGTTCCGACCTATGATGCTTTGAATCTGAACTCTTCCTATCCCTCTTCTTATGATCAGACTTTGATTTGTCATCTCTTGTGGATGACCTTCCTGATTTATCATCTCTTGTAGAGACCCTCCCCGATCTATCTCGTTCATCTCTCGAGGATGTTCTACCCAATCTATCACGATCCTCTCTTGATGACGTCCTACTAGATATATGGCTATCCCGCGAGGATTTCTTCTTATCTTTTCTTCCTGATCTGCTCTCATCATCTCCATTCTCCTTCTTCGTGGCACCATCGTCATTACTTGGTTTAATATCCTTCTTAGGCTTCTTAACCAACTCACCTTTCTTCCTAATAGGGAAACCCAATTCCGCCGCACACTTCCTATGATACTCAACCAATCCCTTGATAGGTTCAACTATACCCCACCAACTCAATGGCCATTCCTTCGGTCCATTGGGTGGGAAATCTTCAGGGAATATTGGTATATACTTGTTTGGTAATGGTGGTACCATAATATTATTTGATATTGGATCAATGTCGAAGAAATCATATTTATTCTCTTCATTGGTTATGAAGGAACCAAACTGTTTGTTTTATTAATAAATGTAAAAATAGTACCATGTGTGTATGGTATATAAAAAGTTTTTGGTTAAAGTTATATAATAATTTGAATACATGTATGTCTTGTCTAACCAAGGCATATAAAACGTCACATTTAATATCATTTAAAGATCTTATAACCAAATTTAAATACCCCATACCCTCCTCATTATACCCTCCCGTACCAACACTAAAACATATACAAAGCACACATCAAAAGATACACTTACCACATCAATCCTCCCACCCTCCCTACTACCTCTCTTACCATCCCTCTTACTTTTCTTCATGGGTGGCGGTGTACCCAACAAACTACTACTTGCCGCGGTAGATGAGGAGAAGGGATTAGCAGTTAATATCTTATTCTTCTCAATCTGTTCCATAACCTTGTTGGATATCATTTCAGTGGCTGTATCCAAATGTCGTAATGTCTTCTTTTGTATATCTGTTAAGGGTAGTGGATGGGGCTTGGGTTGCATTAGTTGAGACATTTTAAGTTGCCATGCATCATACTTTGATATATGATGTGGATCAGCAGTGGTTATATTGGTAGTGGATGATGGAGCTGATATATTGTTGGGATTTGTGGGAGGTGGTTGTGTCATATCTGGTGGAGGATACTGTTGTTGCATAGCGTTAAATTGCTGCTGTGGCATACCCTGTGGCGGCGGACCTTGATTATGAAATTGTTGCTGATATTGTTGATAGTGTGGATGATTTGGCGGTGGCCCTTGTTGATGATAAGGTTGATTATAATTTTGATGAGGAGGTCCTTGTTGTGGTTGATTTTGATGTCTTCCATTTGCAGGCGGAGCACCAGCAGCCGGGGGAGGGGGAACCATATCACTTAATAATAAAGATGGTATGGCATATATATCACTGTCCTTCCTTTAATAGCGCCTCCCTGGCCTACTCAAGACAAAGCATTTACATTTTGTTGGCTTAGCAAAGGTGAGAAGGTATGATACTCGAAGGGGTATCCTTTCTTTTGGCTGCATTTGAGCGAGTCTACGATAGGTACGGTCTCTCCCTCAACTTTGCCACCACCATCCTGCTAGGAGCAATCTTGGAAAGTCGATTAGCCTCTAGTTAGCGTTGCATGCAATACATACTACCCAACTAATGCCACTACGGATAATACGGTTGTCGGGTGTAAATTATTGCAACAATCTATTGCAGTTTACTATTGTTTTAGTTTTAATACAATAATTGCAAACTCATTACTTGCAAGTATAATACATACTAACAAATTGCAATATAAACATTATGTCGCCGCCGATATCCAGTTTAGATGCAAACCCTAATGACGATGACAATATCAACTCAAACACAAACGATGTTTCAAACCGTGCTAAATCACATTGGAACTTTGTTAAATCATTACATGCTACACAAAAGTCATCGCAAAATCAACTATTCAAGAGTGGTGATAATATATCTCTAACAACCGCCGAGGCTACATTTCTAAATATGATTACAAAAAGTAAATTGGATGATGATCATGATAAAGTTGTAAAGAGTAGTTTTAATGGTGGAGGCAATAAAAGTATTATGTCTGATGATGATAAAGAAACAACAACAGATGGACAGGATGAAATATCTGGCTCGTCACGACAAAGGGGTACATCACAATTTACTCATCTCGTGCAGGCCGCAGTGGCAAAAGAAAGATTGCGTACTGCAATCTCTTCTCGACTATCTGAGCTCCCAGACAATGAAGTTAAGTTTCTGACAAAGTTGGTCAATAACAAGAGTGTATCATTAGAAGCTTTGGAGAATACTGTACATGTATTGAATAATGATCCATTGTACAATCCTAGTCTAAGAAAGGATGATGAAGATGAGGAAGAGGATGATATTGAAGATAGACGAGGTAACATGAGACGACAAGCTAGTGAACATAGTAGTAGACACTTTGACAAGCTGATGAATAAATCGGAAAAGGCAAAAGTCATCCCTGCAAGAAGATTGAATCGCAAAACGAGTGTTGCAGAGAGTTCTGTTTGGAAGTTGGCAACAGCTGCCGAGGATAATATTGATGACAAGATGGATGAAGAGGAGACTTTATCCAACTCAAGAACTTTTAGAAGGGCAAGCAGACACGAAAAGAATATGTTTAACTTGGTTCGTGGCGAGTCCATCAAGATGGTGAATAGTGATGTACTCAAAGAACTAGAAGGTCTTGAGGACGATGACGGACTACCGGTCAAATCGACCAAGAGAGGAGATACCATGGATCCGCTATGCATGGCTGTCCCGATGGAAGAGACACCAAGGATTACTCACAAGACATTACCCAGTGTTAAAGATGAGGATGAGAAGATGAGTTTGGAGTTAGATGTGGAATCCAATAAAGCTTCTATAAACGAATCATTTGTGGCCGGAGATCAAACAGAAGAAGATGCGGCACCGAGTTTCATTGCATGTTGTGGAGCTGACATGTCCATTTTCAATATGTTGAAGGAGCCATCTAATGAGGAGAATGAAGATATCAACCCTATATCGTCTTCTCAAAGCTTTGACAAGGATAGTTTAGAATCTAAAAAGCAATTCCTACACTTGGAGCATGAAAGACAGGCTCTAACTACATGGATGGGGAAACCAGAAGATTACCCCATCTTGGGTTTAGGGAAGAAGCAAAAGAGTAAGCAGAGCAAGTCGAAGTCAATAGCTGCAATAGACGAAGAGGAAGAAGACATTGTTGAAAGCGAAGAAGATGATAACTCAGATCCATTAGAACCACACGTTTTGTCTCCCCTTTTAATGAAGTGCATGCGAGAGTACCTACCATATGCGTTACGGGAGGAGAACTTTTGGCTGAAATACTCTTTAGCTCGAGATGTGAGTTGCTTGTTGTATGCATATCTTGTGTCTTTGATTAGTTGAACCCAATGAAATACTAACTCATATTCTTTTCTTTAATTACAGGGCGCAAGTCTAGAGGCCATCTACAGTATCATGAGACATAGTAGCCATACCGTACTTGCAATTGAAACTACAACTGGAGAAGTCTTTGGGTCATTCACATCAAGTCCCTGGCGTCCAAATGGTAACAGCTATTATGGATCATGTGAAGCATTTGTTTGGCAGCTGAGGAAGACTCGTCAAGATAGTTGTAATTCACTGGATGAGTATATCTTAAGAGAAAGCTCATTAGAAGTCTTTAAATGGTCTCACGCGGGTAATAGGAATGTCCAACTGTCCAACACAAAGAAGCTCTTTGTTGGTGGTGGCAGTCCTGATGTTGAAGAAGATATGATGAGGCAAGATACCAACGAGAATGAATCCGATGATGAGGTATGGGGCATGTCCATTGCATTAGATAATGAGTTACTTCATGGTACATCAAGCAGATGTGCAACATTTGCCTCGAACCCTCTCAATAGGAATTCTGAAGTATTTGAGATCATGAATTGTGAGATATGGGCGTTAACTCCGTGCATGAATGAAGAGAGTGCTGAAGAGCTAGAACTTGGTCGTACATTCGTTATGGGTGGTACTAGCATATGTTGAGATTAGATAAAAGCAAGTATAAGTACTATTGTTGTTGAATCTTTATTATACATTCTTTATTATACATATCTTGTGCGCTAATTATAAGCGGCCGTTCATCCTAGTTATATCATACATCTACTACACATCGTCCAACCTACTCTTCAGACTTATGGTGTGGAAATAGAGTTTCAACTTCATCATCGACAGCATGAACAATTGCATCTTCCAACTTCTGTTCAGCTCGGAAGAATGCTTCTTCAGCCTGCTCGAGCTCATCATTCAAATCATTTTTAACTTCCTTAACTTTGTTCTTATCCTTCTTATTAGAAGACTTCCTACTACTATTGCTTGTGTTCTTAACTTCCTTGATATTCCTGTCTTTACGAGTTGACTTCACATTGACGATTGCTGATTCAAGTCCCCATGGGCCGAGTTCAGTATAGTAGCTATGGAAAGCATTAACTGTTGCAACTGTGGCAAGGAGCAAGAGGATACGGCGGAGCATGCTGTTTGTTAGTGCTGGTTATAGAGACTATTATGCTTGACACTACTGTATTACAAGAGAGACTATACTGACGCTCGGCTGTTATATATGTTGATTCTTTGGTCTACAATTATGGCAAGACAAACATTGCATAGTCAACAACACAAGATCTTTTGACATCACTGTTCTCATTATTTTGTGACATTGAGTACCGCTAACTGTCTTAATTGTCATTAGGAGAGCCGTCACGAAAGTTTAATAGCCATCATAATCTCAACGCCATACTTTTGAATAACAATCAATCTTCGTCACTACTGCTTTCCTCAGAAACATCTTCATCACTAAACTCTACATCATCTGTTCTAACCACCTCATGTTTCTTCGATTGTGATGACATATTCTTGGCAATATACGGACTAAGTCTTGATAAAGCAATAAACACAGCCTCCTCAGAACGGATTGTTCTACTACCCTGATATGGACAAATGTTTACCCAAACATCAAACATCTTCTTACTATCTTCTCCTGGTATTGTCATGGATTCGTCGGCATCGACTGACTCCTCGATACCAGCCACTCCTCCAAATACAATTAGCAAATGATTGAAACGCTCATTATCACTATCTGTTGTCTTTTGCCGTTTTGTTGTTGCTGGACGTTTCTTCCTCAAGCAAAATTTTGGATCATCAATGGATACATCTCCGCGCTCACTTGTTCCGACCTTCAACTAATATATCGATATGTATGTGATATCATATGATATCAAATAAGTTAGAGATCATCAATTCAAAGAAACACAAGATATACAACAGAATGATACTACTTACATCATATCCCCCAGCATATGGACATTCCTCAAAGATTGAATTAATAGATGATGCCATTCGTGTCGTATATCCCCAATATATACCATCTGTATCACGGGGAGTAGTTGGACTTACAACCTTTCCTTTCATAACAGTCTTATGTTTTGTTTCATATGCCTTTGGATCTAATTGTACTGTGCACCGTATACCGGGGGTTAAGACACGATCAATTCTGATATGTGCAATAACAAAGTTAATATATCAGAAACATGCAAATCAAATCATGTATATTAAACGACAGATACTCACTGAACCAATCGATTAGGAACTCCACAATCTACAAATGATCCTTCCTCTTCCTTCTTCTTGTCGTCATTATCCTCAGCATCATCTCCTCCACTACTATCATTCTTCTTATTCTTATTTTCAACAACAACACCTTCTCTAAAAGCAGCAACATCACCCCTACGTAAATGATGCGGGGCATCCAATGGTGGTAACAATCCCGCAAATTGTAAATCAGGATGCATTGGGAAAAACTTTCGTCGTAAATATTGTGGACATTCAATATATTGTAATATACGTGCAAGGAATGTATGTGGATCTGTCGATGGTTGTAAATGTGTTGGTTTATCTTCTTTTTGTACTTGTATCTCATCTTTATTATCTTCTTCGCCTCCATCTCTACCTCTATTACGATGTTGTTGCTGTGATGGACCTCTTCTATAATTTGAAAATGTCTTTAAAGTACTTCCTAATCCATCATCAAATACGATCACTTCATCAATTCTAAATACTGCAGCCGCCCTAGCAATCTGACCAGCTAACTGTGTTTGCAACTCACGAGTTTGTGCATTTGATACTACACTTCCTGGTATTGCAATTGATACCGTGGGATATTGACATGATGTAGATAATGACGAGGTGTTTAGTTTGAGTTTGGGTGGTTGTGACATAACCCCTCCCCATCGATGTGTATTGTTGTTACTTCCATGATTGAAGCCCTTTCTACCTCCTCCTCGGCCTCTACCACCGCCACCCCTACCACGTCCTCGGCCACCACCGCCGCCATCGTTATGCTTTCTCTTTGCATTCATCATATCGACTACTTAGAGAATAATATGGTTCCAATAAGATGAAGATGATTGGTCAATGATAGATAAAATAGAAGAGGGGATATCCAGTCTATCGCCATTTTCATTCAATCAAAAATGAGGATACCGCGAGCAGTTTTTGTGTTGAACTACTTTGACTTTGCTGTCAGATGGCTACATACTGGCTACTACAATCGGAGGGCGGCGCCGTTAAGCCGTGTTTATAGTCTAATATTATCACATAATCGTCTATTGGATGGTAGAGAGTAGTGTAGAAGAAAATTATATTGGGTGATACCGGAAAAGCCAACATGAAAATGATTGTTGCAATCATTGTTTGCTTTGTTTATGTGCAACCCATCATATGTATATCAGCCTTTGCAACAACACTACGGCAATATACCACAGTGACCAACAATGTTCATAGAATACATGAAAAGCAATATAATTATAGAAGAAGGGAGCAGCAATATCCGATATCATATTATTATACACAACTCTTCTCAAGCAATGGAGATCAACAACAAGATTTTTTCAAAGGTGCGCCGTCTACACCTGGGTAAGTCACTCTACTATAATATAGATGATTTGTATGCGTATGTATACCGTTATAGTTTGCTGTTATTGCACATTATTAGATATCTCTTCTCACAGAGTATCCTATCTATATCTAAAGATTTAAACCAGGTCAATTCGATAAGCTATCTAAGTGGGCAACATCTACAGCTTCCAATCGACCAATTGTGGCCGAATATGATCCTGATGGCTTATGGCTATGGACACAATGGACCGGCACGATAAGAGAAATGACATTTTCAAATGTTATATTTTCATTACTGTGGTCAATAGTAGTTGATTTATACACCTATCATCACTATACTGTATATCTAATTGCTGCCGCCGCTGTTAATGGTGGAGATCCCGGCGAGTTAATACAAAACTTATCTTGGGTATCATTTGAAATACCGCACAGTACAGATCCTATCATTGATACATTGAATGCTCTAAACTCTCTATGGGAGTATCAACTTCAATTGACTGTATTCACTCTTTCATTCTTCGTAAATCATGCATATCAATACTGGAGGAATGTATACTTCTGTACACGTGCAATACAAGGGAGATTGAATGACTTGTGTATGTTAGTTACAATGGGTGCTAGACGGTCTGCAAAGTATGGAGACATTAATGGTACTATCGGATATCAAACAAATTTTCAATTGCACCCAGATGATAACATCATTACTGAAAAGAATGATTCAAGGGATTCTAAACGATTAGTGTCAGATGTTACAAGATTACTACGGATGAGTCACACGTTTTTCTGGGCTTCTACGCCTACACATTCAGATGGCTTTGGCGATGTACATCACACGCAGGGGGGAATACTCGGTGACGATGACCTTGAATTATCTAAAGACTTTGATCCATCTCAATTTGGACCCACATTAATGAGCCAAGATGGACTAGACATGCTCGTTCGTAGAGGACAATTGACAGAGAATGAAAAGCAAGCACTAATTGCAACAGGTCTACCACCATCACAGTATCCATTTGTATTGTTGGAATGGGCAGGAATAAGGTGTGTTGATGCATTAGAATCTGGAGAGCTGAGGGGCGGTCCCGGATTCGAGGAGAATCTATTTAAGTACTTCACTCAATGCAGGGCGGAATATTTTTCAATTGGTGACTTCAATAGCGGAAGAATGCCCATGGCATATGGTAAGCTGCTCATTGTGTCTATCTGCAACTATAAAATCTACATGGTCTCACAGAAAGCTCCTCTTTCTTATACAGTTCAGTTTATGGAAGTATTAGTGGACTTGTTAGTCATTCTTGCTCCACTAGCCTTGTACACAAAACAAGGTACATTCAATATCTTTGCTACTGTCCTGATAACACTATTCTTCAAGGGCTTGTTGGAGTTAAGTAAAAGTTTCCTCGATCCATTTGGTCGTGAAGGTTATCGAGCACATAATATCCGGGTAGATGTGTTAGTCAGTGAGATGAATTTCGGCGCTAGTAGCAGGTGGACAAATGCCGGTGATGCACTTCCATCAGGAAAGTCCGCGTTAGTGTTGTTTTATGTGTGAATGTTGAAGTCTCGTTGAGGAGGTGGGACTTCTTCTCTCTCTATCTTATTTTGAGGATATGGTACCGGGAGGTATCCTTCACTCCTGCTCGCTCTTACTAGTCTTCTTTGATGTTGCCCTAACATAAATTATATCATCTCTTTTTTATCTTCATACATTGTGAAACGCGCATCTACCAGACTTGTTGAAGCCTCCAAATGTTGGACAACACCAAGCGATATCAACCGACCAAATACCTTCTCCTACAATAAGAAAGTATCAATCTCAAAAAGAAGAAGACGACGACTCATTTACAGACTGGACGAGTCAAGTAGCGGGTGGAGGGCAAAGCCCGAGAAGGAATTATGGGGTAAATGGGAAGAGTGATGACTCCAAACCGCAGAGACAAGATAACGAGAGTGATGGAGTATTATGGCTGTGAGATTGTGTGCACAGGATTGTCCCTTTAAGTTACAGAGAATAGTTTAGTCGTTGAGTGTTGTATTGTGGTTAAGATATTCATTAGCTATCACCGATATCAAAGCCACCTACTTATTCTTCTAAATCATCTAACGAGTTCAAGTTTCGTGTCTCTGTATCCCTTCTTCGAGTGGTCTTCATTATCATTTGAGCCAAGTATCGACGCCGAATCTCTTCACTAGCGTACACATCCCATAGAGCACGCCATAACCATTTCTCGAGATAATATTGATGATCACTTCTAGTCTCATCTCCTCCACCCTTCGTTCTCCATTTCTCAATGAAAAAGGCAGCATCAGAAATCAATTGTGTTTGGCTATCAGATTAGTTTACATATATCTAGACAATTATGATCTCCCACTTCCTCTCACAACTACTCAAAGACCAATCTATTCCACATCGCTGTATGAACGCTTCTTCGAACTAGTGTTCTTTACTCCAAACCCATAATCCTCGAAGTCACACGCCAACATTTTGTCGTAGTTATTATCCTCTTCTGCGTCATCAATCTTAGAACCATGTCCACCAGACCCTACAACTAGAAGAGTCTTTGTACCAAGTAGGGTACCATTCCCTTCCTTCTTCCTAAACAACGCTTTCAGTTGATGATCCGCGGTATCTCTATCGAAATGGGCACTGCAATTACCAGTGAACTCAATACACTTGTACTCGAGAAGGCTAGACGGAAGATCTTGAGGAGGAGTTGCCCAAACAGATGATGACACATCTGGTTTCGCCGCAGACTTCACTTGTGAAACCCATTTAGTTTCGTCTTGAGCAACTTCTAACTGTTCCATCATACTATCCTGGAAACAATCAGTAGAACTATCACGGGCGAAAAAGATACCCCCATTCTCTATGGCAGACACAATATTGATACCAAAAACAAGCCAGCTTCGAGCATATGGAGTTTTATTTGATGACTTTCCAATGGCATACACGATACCTTCTGTAGATAGGATATCCATATCTTGGAGAGTCTTCAGGGTACGTTCCTCAGACTCATGAGCAGATGGTTGGGAGACTGGATGATGAAGTGCAATAGCAATGATAGCAATCTTTCCATTCTGCTCTGCATCTCGAGTAAGTTTGTCAACTTTGTCCTCAAACTTCTGTTGGTTCTTCTTACTCAAGAACCTATGAGAAAGGTAAGTAACAACATAATCAACGCCATTAACAGGACAACTTCCATCTTCCTTCCGAAATAATGCTCTCTTATCTGTAAGATATTTTGCTACTGGCTCGTCTTGAGTACAAAGCTTGCAGTGGGTGATGGTACCATCAACATCAATCACAGAGATTGTATCCTTATTACCTGCTTTTCCTGAACCTTCAGTAAACTCTCCAGCATAACATACGCTTACCATAGTCTTCTCCTTATCTACAGCATCAAGAGACCTACAAGCACGTCTTGTAATGGTCTCATAACCGTCGGGATCATTCAGATCTTTCACACCCTCTTTCTTAGCATGTTGAAATGTTTGTTTGTATAACTTCTCTGCAGTCTTCTTATTATTCTTTCTAGCATCTTCTTGCATAGTTTCACGCGCCTTATCAAGCACATCCAATTCATGTTCGATCTTTGCAAGGAAAGTGGGATCGAGAGCGCATTTATTAGCAAATGTTAACGATAGACTATCGTTAGTTGACGACGGCTTGGTATCATCATCCTTTATGATAGAAGATGGACTACTATGAGGAGAAGGAGAAGAAGATACCTCTTCACTTTCAGTATTCTCGGGTTTGATGCAGCCCTTGAGTGTAGTATTGTTTTGAGTGTTGATAGACGACAAATGGATATCACTTCTTTGTTCATCAGCGAGAGATGCATCGTCTACCTTGTTATCTGGTGAGGTATCTTCTGTGATAGTGGTGATAGTAGAAGTGGAAGTCTTCACATCAGTAGCATCTTTAGATGAGCTAGTAATAGAAGATTTGGTATTATTGCTCGTTGTTGCTGACTTCGGCACCGATGCTGATGCATTCTTGCTAAAGAAGGAGAAGAGATTCTTCTGCTTTGGCGGAGGATTGGTTGACTTTGCCATTGTAGTTGTAGTAGATATTGGTAGTACTCCTTCAGTTATTATCTAAATATAATGAGAGTTAGAGAGTTGAAATACTGTTAGGTGTTGTGTTAGTATGTGTTTGTGTGTGTGTGTGTGTGTGTGCTGGCAAGCAAACAGGCCATTAAAAACTGCACAGAGACACACCATCTTGTGCAGTATTATATGCTGTCTCCTATCAAATCACGCATAGCTATGTAGTCTTTTGTATGACAAGTCATGAGTCATATCTCTGAGCTGTTTACTCGTATAAACCTTACTACAAGAGATTATCCTTCAATGATCGTTAATGTCGACTCCGGGGTACAACAAAATCTTGGATCTTATGCAATATTAAAACTGCATAGAGTTTATGTCTCGATTCCGGGATGACTTCTCCGCTCGTGCTAGCACAGAGTCAAACAGCAGCATAGAGAGATAATAGCCTCTTTCTCCTACTGTTTGTCTCTCTCATTCACGCAACACGTCAGTTGTCGAATAGCCTGTTCGATAAATAAACTGCATAGCATAGACAACACTGCATAGCATAGCACACACACATGTAGGATACTCGGCTAATCCACGAGTCGAAGATACCTCGATTATATCATTACTCTACCGCTATAACGAGTAATACTACCATTGCTAGCACATTATATCATTGTTATGGATACTCACACCATTCATCTTGTAAGTTACAGCATTGAAATAGACGTGCAAGAGGTACTACAACAAATCTCTTACTACTTTTTCAAGTTTTCTGATTTCGGGGTATCCTCTGGCAGATATCATTACTCTGCCGCTACAGCGAGTACTGCTACCATTTCAAGGACAATATAGTCGTAAGTGATGTGTAGTCCAACGTTCCTGAAGTTACAGCGTTGAAATAGACGTAGAAGAGATACTACAATAAATCTAATTTCATCTATGCTAAGGTATCTTTTGTTATTAAACTACATATGCACTCTAGATGCTGTATCTAAGCAACTACATCGACTATTCTCACCATGTCAAATACAGAAGAGACGTATATGATACTCATAGCAACTCTAATAGCGTTATTTGCTATGGGCCACGCGATGAGGATGATATATGGCGCGAGAGGAGGAGGATACCTCAGATGGCAAAAGTCGGAAACTGTATACTGCAGAGAGTAATACTGCTTTGCTAAGGATAAACTGCAGTTTCTAAACAGGCTTATATGACGTGTTGTGTCTGGTCTCTTTGTCTCTTTGTGAGTGATATCTTGCCAAGACTATGCTACACATATCATTTCATCTCCGGTATCTGCTATGCTATGCAGTTTTACCTGTGCTTACTTAGAAAGAGACACTCTCTAAATAAGCACAGGTAAAACTGCATAGCATAGCATAGCATAGCATAGCACCAACAGCTTGCGTCTCAAATTCAAAATTGAGAGGCCATTTGATACTGCACAGAGACAATACTGCATAGCCAAAAAACAAACACACACTAACAACTAACAAACTAAGCTAAAATCGATGCACATATTGCCTCATCTAATACCCTATCACCTCGTCATTCGTCATCTCGCTATCGTATATCATTCAATATGGCCATTTGCACACAATGTAAAACTGAAGAGGTTAAAAAGCCCAAGACGATACCTGATTATCTCAGTCTTGCCAGACCTTTCAAGAAAATATCTCCTACTGTCTCCATTGCCATTACTTGTCTTGACCATGTCAAAAGTAATTATGGACCCATAGGAACACAACACAAGAATAATGACTTTGATCCTGAGTATGATTCCACATCTACTAAAAATAAAGCTATAGCCCAACATAAGTCGTTACCAAACTAAAAGCTCACCACGAAAATAAAGTCATCAAGGAAGAACAAACTCTTGTACACGTCCTATCGTTCATGGATGATTACCTCACCTCACCAAACCTAGAGTATAGCGAGATAATTAAGGGTCAGGTTAAGGGTGGAACTGCCAAATCATCTGGAACCGAAACCCACATCAAGTTCTTCCTATATCCTCCCGAAAATCTTGAACGTTTGCCTCTTCAAACACGGCTTGAGATTATGATACTTGCAAATGTAAAGCGCGCCGAATCAAAGGCAAGAAACAATGAAAAGTCGAGTGATATGTACCATAATGACGGCGGTATTACCAAAGCGAGACGGTTAGAATCATGTTGCCAGACGTACGTAAGCAGTGGTAAACGTGAAAAGATGAGAGCGGATAATAGTTGCAAAGATTGCAATGAGGACCGATATCGTATGCTCAATAATCAAAAGGAGGTCAAAACTGTTTGTTGGGTCTGTTTGAAGGAGTATCTTCTATCCCTTATCACTGACCCATCGAAGTCATACCTCACTGTAAAGGATCAGGGCGATGGTACGGTATGTATTGGTAATCCTATGTTTGGAGTGGGTAACTCAAAACACTCGAAAAGGTCATTCTATTTTGTGAATATTAGCTCAACAACAACTCCAGCCAATGTGCCTTTGATTTGTATGTTGGCATACAATGGTGTTTTTGACAGAGAGTAGATCGATTCCTTGCTCTTTTTTAGTTATATGTGTGATTTGATTCAATATTTAGTACTTAACAGTTAACGCATTCAATGCCGACGCTAATACTAATGCCAAAACATCATGAATAAGTTCGAGGTATGCATTTCGAGTATACCCTCTTCTCATTCTATCAAGCACTGTAGACGAGGATAACATATCGAAGCAGCAGTAATCGAACTTCTTCTTCTCCTCCGAATAACTCGTTAATGAGGCGGTCCATAGTGATATTAAACGCTTCCATGACCCTTGGCAGTATGTCTTTTGTTTGTTGTGTCAATTGCAATTTACCTGAATCATCTTGCTCAAATCGGACAACCCAGTCGCCCTTTTCATCTTCTTCCATGCCCAAAGTATGGAAGAAGCTCATCAGGAACTTTGTGAGAAAGGCTGGAATCGGCTCAAGAGAATACGTTACAACAATACCGCAGACGTCAACAAACAACAATACTAAGCTAATATTCAAGTCATGCTACGTCTAGAACGTCAACTCTACAACTAATCATCACCAGAATTAAACTCTTATCTACTTATTAAATATCAAGAGGTCTAGCTGTGGAAGGGGTTGATCGGGCCTTGCAGATCAAGACACGGGATAGGTATACCTTCCTAATTGGACGAGATCTGTTTAGTTCAAAGAATTTCTTCTTCATCTCCTTCACGACTGCCTCAGTAGCCTTGTGTTGTGTCACGCCGGGAAAGAAGTACCTTCCAACTGGGCCTGCCTTCTCTGAACAAAGGAGTATTTGTCGTTCTGAACGATCAAAGATATAGATGTGTACCTTGTGTCGGCGGTCGTAGATCTGACTAGGAGAGTTGCCAGCTCCCCACCTAGGTCCACTTCCGTCAACAGTAAGCTTTTCCTTACGTCGGTTATTGATTTGATCACGATCAAAGTCATCAAAGTCGAAAGCCTCAATGTAAAACTTGTACACCAAATCAGCTCTTTTCATCAAATCGTTACGATGGTTGTCGCTCCAGTAGTTGTAAGGACCACTGTCATTAGTTTCAACAATACCATACCTAGCATTTTCTCTACCAAGTGTCCTGGAGGTTGCAATTTTCATGTGTTTCATAAGAAGCTTTACGTTCTGTACATGAACCACCCATTTGTTGTACTCGTCATACCACTCGAACCAAATGATACAGCCCGCGGGGAAACCGGCAGGACCTTCGCCGTTGAACCACCAGCAGAGGATGTTTGCCATCAAACAGGCAAAATAATTGGGATAGTTTTCCCTCATCCAGGCATTGTATTCAATGATGCCAATATTAGACATCGGATTGTTTCCTTGACCGACACCTTCCATGATTGTCTAAGTAAAGAGAATGGTGAGTGAATGAGAAGCGAAACGACGTAGCAGTGCAAGTACGATCTTACCCTGCGTGCATCTACCACTCCAATCATTAGAATAACGAAGAAGAGTATGTAGCGAGGATCCCATGTGATTTGTAGACGACGCTTCCTTAGTTTCTTTCGTCCAAAAAACGCATCGCACATGTCCAAGTCGAGAATCCAAGGAATGACCACATTACCAATCACAATACCAATCAAGTAAACTGCATACACCAACGAAATGATTGTAGACAACATGGAAACATAGTTTGTAACCGAGATAGCGAGTGAAACAGGTCGAGTGTTCATAATATATGCAATTGGAAAGGTCAGTTGCATATCAGGACGCAAATAACTTATCCCCCAGTTTATGAGCTGTTCACAACACTCGAGAGAATACAACAATTTGATTAGTATACCTTGCATTCCGAGGAGGTTGGCAATGATTCCTAGGAAGTTGACAAAGATGATCAACAAGTCCTGGCATTTTGATGGAAGTGAATTGAAGAAGGATGTAAACCAGCAAATCAAAATAAAAAATGGATTGTATTGATTTGCATTGGCATTGTTGGCCCTTGCCCTGGCCCTGGCCCTGGCCTTGGCCTTGGCGGTTTCCTTCTTTGTTGGCATTGCTTTGTGACGAGTCGATTGTGTTGTCTTTGTTTAGTAATAAATGAAAAAAAAAAATAACTTTTTAGCTCGACTCATTTTTATTTTATATTTAACCCCCCGATGTGTGTGTTTATACCCCTCTCAGTTTACCCTTCCTTACTGGTAACTCCATCATACTTTAATGGTCAATAAAAAGTTTGTCCTGAAACGATACCGGTATCCTTGGTACTAATCTTACTTATTCCTATGTAGACCTGTGTAGACCATGGAGGATCGAACTCGGGTCAAAAAAGTTGTATTCCGGTCAGATTAAGAATAAATGGCGATTTACTGAAGTTCCCCCTCTCAACGCTTGCACACCCGTCAATAATAGAAAATCATTATAATTGCAATTACGAGCGACATCATCAAAGGAGATAATATAGTTTGGTAGTTACGGTGTGGAGCAATATCTTCTCAACACCTCTACTGCAAAATGGAGGATTCTGATGTGGCAAACGCTTGGGTGATA
>Ga0214481_100391_pt1 | contig 22919 bp, 16 predicted proteins | sample M1_20Mar14CPVII9_4_FD_165057 | JGI IMG/M metagenome (GOLD analysis project Ga0214481, IMG submission 165057) | Marine eukaryotic communities from Monterey Bay, California, United States - M1_20Mar14CPVII9sort6BwellG10 | ecosystem: Environmental > Aquatic > Marine > Unclassified | place: USA...
TTCACGCGGTGCATTGCGTGCCAGTATCTAAGTTTCGCAAATGCGAAGTATCCCGCATTGAGCAGACCTCCGATTCCTGGAATCTGACTAAAACGTACCGTCTTTTGGAATCCGAGTCTGCGGTAAATTTGGCGAAACACTTCAACACCGACGACGTATTCACCCGTCGGCAATTTTCCGTGAATCGACCGCATCAACTGGTCAAGCGAAAAGCCCTCCGGCGGACGGAAGTCTGCGGCAGAAATATCAGTGAGAACCAATTGCTGCCGTTTATCTTTTCCCCGAATCATGTTGATTTCTCGTTTACAAAGAGGGCAATCGCCGTCAAAAAAGACCTCAAAATGGTCGTCGGAACTTAATTTTGAACACATTTCGCGAGCTTTAGTTTGATTATTCATATTTTTCCAAAACGTTCAATTCGTTCGTGTTACAACCGGATGAGATTTATCGGGTTAACCCATGTCCTAGCATTTGATCGATTTTCTTCGAAAGATTTGTTGTCCATGGTTAACTTCCCGAATTCGTCAGGTAGCCTAAACGTTCAAAAAGAGCGGAGCTATCTGAGTCCCGATGATTCATTTTCTCCGAAAAAGGTAGCGACATCGATTGGTGTGAGCGAGTCGTCGCTTAAACGTTGGTGTGACTCAGGGTTTCTCAACGCAATGAAGACCGCCGGCGGGCATCGCCGAATCCCGCGCTCGGAAGTCATTTCTTTCGTCAAGCGAAAAAAGCTGAAGCTTGTGAAGCCTCAAACGATTGGTCTTCCCGAGATGGACGACATCGTCGTCACGGGGCCCCAAGACGCTATCACCCAGTTTCACGCGGCACTTTTGCAAAACTCACCGGTAACGTGCCGGAAGCTAATGGTGTTGTTGTTTTTGGAAGGCTTCGAGGTCGCAGATATTTTCGACCAGGTTGTTCGCCCAGCGTTCCATCGGATTGGAACATCCCGAACAGATGGATTGCTCGATATACATCACGAACGTCAGGCTTGCGGAGTCTGTTTGGAAGCGATCCGACAACTCGGCGATCTCCTACCTCCGCCAAAGCCTGCTGCAAGACTGGCCATTGGCGGTGCAATCGCTGGGGATCACTTTGAAATCCCGACTCAGGCACTTGAAGTTACCATGGCATCGCTCGGTTGGCGAGCGTTTTCGCTCGGCAACGATTTACCACTGTCATCGCTTTTGCAGTCAGCTAGAGAGCATTTACCGGATCTATTGTGGGTAAGTATTTCACATTTAAGAGATCCGGCTCGAGCGGTCATCGCACTGAATGAGTTTGCCTCAAGAATGCCAGATAAAACAACTGTCGTTTTCGGCGGAACGGCTGTAACGGCGGATGTTCGCAAGGGCATCACCCACGCTATTTGCTGTGATAATTTCTCTCAAATGGCTTCACTTGTAAAAAACTATCAGCCCAAAATTAATTTGATGTTGCCTAGATTCGAGGGGTGAGTTCAACTTCTGAACCCCTATTTGATTTAACCTGTTTCACAAACTGTTTTCCTTTACGGAACGATCATGACCAATCGATTTTTGATTTGTTTTCTAGCGCTGGCGGCTTATTGCTCGCCTGTGCTTAATGCCCAAACACCTGCTACCAACGACGGAGCCCAATGGGCTCAGTGGCGTGGCCCGAATCGGGACGGAGTCTTACCCAAAGGTTCTTTGCCTGATTCAATTGACGAAGACACTCTAAAGAAAAAGTGGGCGATGCCGTTAGGCCCAAGCTACAGCGGTCCGTTGGTCGTCGGCGATTCGGTTTTCGTTACAGAGACCAAAGATAAGAAGCTTGAAGTCGTCACTGCAATCGATTTAAACACGGGTAAGCCGATCTGGAAGACGGAATGGGAAGGGTCCATGCGTGTACCTTTCTTCGCCGCATCAAACGGAAGCTGGATACGAGCGACCCCGGCCTACGATGACGGCCGACTTTATGTCGCGGGTATTCGCGACGTTCTTGTTTGTCTTGACGCGTCCAACGGTAAGATCATTTGGAAACTCGATTTCCCCGCAGACACTGGCTCGTCGGCCCCCAATTTTGGGTTTGTCTGTTCGCCACTAATCGACGGCGATTTTTTGTATGTCCAAGCGGGTGGCGGCTTCAAAAAGTTAGAAAAGGCGACTGGTAAGGTAGTCTGGTCCTCACTTGAGGACGGTGGCGGCATGAACGGTAGTGCTTTTTCGTCTCCGGTTATCGCTGAACTCGGTGGCAAGAGGCAGGCTGTTGTTCAGACACGCGGCGAGCTTTGCGGAGTTGATTTGGTCACCGGAAAGAAACTGTGGAGCCAAGCCGTCAAGACTTTTCGTGGAATGAATATTCTAACACCAACAATCTGGAACGGAAGTGTTTTCACAAGTACCTACGGCGGCAACACTCAACTGATCAACGTCGCTTCCACAGGCACCACCAACAATTTCATAACCTCTCAATTGTGGAGTGCACCAGTCGAAGGTTACATGTCGTCCCCAGTGATTATCGACGGCCATTCCTTCGTACACTTGAGAAATCAGCGTTTCGCCTGTTTCGACCTAAAAACAGGGGAAGAGACTTGGCGAAGCAAGCCATTCGGCAAGTACGCAAGTTTGATTGGAGCAGGTGATAAGATCTTGGCGCTCGACCAAAAGGGAGAGCTGCTCCTGATTTCCGCTAAGCCTGATGAGTTTGAACTGATCGAGCGTCGAAAAGTTGGGGACGACAGTTGGGCTCACCTGGCTGTGAAAGGAAAGACGATACTTATTCGAAACCTAGACGAAGTGGTTGCTTACGAGTGGGAGTAGTAGCTCCGCACTTGTAAGTATTTTAATTTAACGCGGAGTCGGTCGGCACAACCTTGCCGACATGTCTCCCGAGAACTTCTTCTCCGATTTGCTCGCATAGCTGACGCCACAACCCGTCAGCCGAGTCGAAAACATGTTGCGAGGTGGCTGGACAGGTAAACCAGCCGCCTTGCTCTATTTCGTTTTCTAGCTGCCCGGGCCCCCACCCTGAATAACCACTGTAAACGCGGAATTTTGCAGCCGATTGGTTAACCAGAAGATTTAATGCTTCTCTGCCCACCGATACGTAGCACTCGGGACACACAAAGTTTTCACCACTGTGAAATTCCTCGTGGAGAGCAATTAAGGGTCCCTCAACCGGCCCGCCCATGTAGACCAAATCCTGACAGTCACACGGTACAGCGGAAACTTCGTCCCAAACCTGGGAGATCGTGACGTCCGAGGGGCGATTAAGTACTACGCCGGACGCGCCTTGGTCATCGTGCTGAACGAGCATAACGACCGTGCGAGAAAAGGTTGGGTCGTGAAGATCCGGGATTGCGATTAGCAAATTTCCAGCGAGGCTATCCATGGTTTTTCCTGCGGAAGGGCGATTGGGGTGAAGTCGACTGTGCGACCCCAAAATCCCTCAATTGTCTTGGAATGCCGATCTTAATCAGAAACTCTGGGAAATAGTCAGGAAAAATTGAACTAAAACGCCGAAAGATGGCAGTTTTACGGTTTGACGACCGTCTCTTTTTCGATAATATATTGAACTTAAGTTTATTCAAGTCAACCGAGTAGAGCTATGAAATCGGACATTCACCCAGATTATCGCCCTGTAGTATTTAAAGACAAGACTGCAGATTTTTCGATTTTAACCAAGTCTACCATCGCCACTAAAGAGACGATTAAGTGGGAAGACGGAAACGAATATCCTGTCTATTTCGTTGACATTTCGAGTGCCTCGCACCCGTTTTATACTGGTAAGCAACAGTTTGTCGACGCACTGGGTCGAGTCGAGAAATTCAAGAAGAAATTTGCTGGCAACTACAAGTCGCTTGAGAAAAAAGGCGGCAAGAAATAGCGCCCGGCCACGCATTGAATGCGAGTCGAGTTCGTGAGAACAAAGTTAGAGAGGACGGCCTACGGTCGTCCTTTTTTATTGCGCCGATACTTTGACTGGGGTCTTCGAGCAGATTCTAATATGCCACGAACAGGATTCATTAGTGAATTTTACTGCCAACTTTTTCGTTAGATTTACATTATTTTAGAGCTGAACCATCATGCTGAAGCTTCGCCTTTTTGTCTGCTTAATATTCGGAATTCTTAGTTTTCTAACCTCCGCTAACGGCTGGGTGTTCGCGCAGGAAACTCCAAATATTGTTTGGATTATGTCGGAGGACAATTCTAAGCACTATCTAAAGTTGTTTGATCCGATGGGTGCCGAAACTCCAAATATTGCGAACTTAGCGAAAAATGGAGTTGCCTTTGATCGTGCATTCTCGAATGCACCTGTTTGCAGTGTCGCGAGAACGACGCTGATTTCAATGGTTTACGGCCCGCGTTTGGGTACGCAATTCCATCGTCGAATAGAATTGGCGAACATGCCAAAGGATTGGAAAATGTTTCCGGCTTATCTGCGCGACGCTGGTTATTACACAACCAACAATTCCAAAAAGGACTACAACGCGGTAGAAACCAAAGGAACTTGGGACGCATCTTCCAATCGGGCGCATTGGCGTAACAGGCCCGATGGGAAGCCTTTTTTCCACGTGCAAACCTACACTGACTCCCATGAGTCCTCATTGCATTTTAAGCAGACGTGGGTGGATTCCCCCGATCTTCAAACGGATCCGAATGCAATTGAACTGGCACCTTATCATCCTGACACGCCGTTGTTTCGTTTGACGTACGCACGCTATCACGATCGCATTAAGTCAATTGATAACCGAGTTGGAAAGTTGGTTGAGCAATTAAAGAGTGACGGTGAGCTTGAAAACACCTTCATCTTTTATTTTGGTGATCATGGCGGAGTTCTGCCACGGGGGAAGGGGTACATCAACGAGAGTGGCCTCCACGTTCCTTTGGTCGTTAGGATTCCTGAAAAATGGAAATCCCGTTCTCCGTTTCAACGTGGAGATCGAACCGATGGTTTTGTAGATTTCGTTGATTTTGGTCCCACTGTCTTGCGGTTAGCCGGGGTGGAAGTTCCAGATTTTGTTGATGGTGAGCCGTTTATGGGGCAGGGTATCGCTCGCAAAGAAGTGGAGGCTAGAGACCGAACGTTCGGATACGCTGATCGAATGGATGAGAAGTATGATTTTTGTCGATCGATTCGAATTGGTGATTGGAAATATATTAGAAACTACCAGGCGATTTATCCTGATGGGCTTCAGAATAACTATCGGTATATCAATCTCGCATGGAAGCAATGGCGAGAGCTTTTTAAAGCAGGGAAACTAAATCCTGCTCAATCTGCATTTTTTCTACCGAAACCAGCAGAGCAGTTGTTTTTATTGACCGACGATCCACACGAAATTAACGATCTATCGACCCAAGCTGAGCATCGGGAACGCCTCATAGCAATGCGAGATGAACTTACCGGGCAAGTTAAGGCGATGCCCGATTTGAGTTTTATTCCTGAAAGTGTTCTCGTGGACGAAGCAATGCAGGATCCCGTCGCCTATGGTCAAGCAGCCAAGGATTCGATTGCAAACTACGTCGATATTGCGAACCTAGCCCTGTTGCCACCTGAGCAGGCAATGCCTCAACTGCGTAAAGCGCTTCAGTCAAAGGATGCAGTCGAGCGTTATTGGGGTTATTCTGTTTGTTCAATTTTTGGAGAGCGAGCAGCGGAACTTACGAGTTTCGCGGAAAACTCTATCGATCAAGAGGCGAATCTTCTCGTGCGATTGCGAGCATGTGAGTTCCTCGGGCTCACCCAGACGTCCAATCCAGTGCCGGTGATCGAGGCTATTTTAAAGGAATCGGACTCAGCGGTCGTTAATCTGATTGCCCTCCAATCACTGGTATTCTTCAAAGACGGTCCGTCGGATTACCAGGTTGAAATTGATTTAGGTTCAATCAAAACCATCGATGCTCAAGTGATGCGTCGCGTTGGCTACCTCATGGGAATACCGGAGGCTCAAATTAAAAAGCGTACGAAGGAATTGATGAAACGAGATCGTAAGTAAGTGCCGAGGGGTTTTAAGCCCTCGCCATGTAATCTTAAGTACAACCCTTTGCACGCTGCAAAAGTCGCGAAGGGCGTTTCGGCGTTGGTCCGAGCAAGTTTGTCAGGCGGTGTCCAGCGGAAACGCACGACACTGCTGAGACCAATGCTGTTATTTGTTCTTGACGTGAACCTTGGCCTTGCCAGAGAAACCTTTAATCGCAAAGTCCCCAATTTTCTCAACGTCCTTAATCTTAAAATCAATTGAGTAGCTGTTGAAATTGCCTAAGTGGGTTTTGATTTCCTTGTCAAATTTTGGGTTCATTGAGCTGCAGAGTTGATTGGGCAAATCCAATGTTGAAACGGGTTGCGGAATGTTTGGAAACAAGCCGTCGGAGTGCTGATTGTTTAGCCATTTGGCAAGTCCCTCGGCAGTTGTTGATTTGGGAAAGACAATTACCTTACCTGTTACGGCGAAGTCCTTGTTCTTGTTATCGATTCTTATTTTGAGGATTAGATTTTTCTTAGGGAACGTGTAAAAAATCTGCGTTTCCCGAAAGCCTCCGAATGTCTGGCTTACTTCCAGTTTCTTTACGCCTTCATTCTTAATGTCGAGTATTGATAGATTGGGCTTAGCATTGCCTGCTTCGATGGAAGCTACTTTGACGATCCAGCGTTGGCGAATTTCAACTCCACGCTTGACTGAAAGCTCTCCCTTGACGACAACCATTTGGCCGTTCATTGCTTCTGATTTTCTTTGAGACTCAGGAGAATTTGCAAAGTCGAGTTCCCAAGTGACGCCGTTCGCAGATATGACCACACCCGTGGTCTCACCTCCAATCGCCATGATCCCGTTGTTCAACTTGCCACGGACTTCAACTTTGATGTATTCATCCATCACGGGTTCGCTCGCTAGGGTCTCTTGGGACACCATGAGTCCAAAACTGAAGATTGAGATCAGAATTATGAGTGAGGTGACTTGCGTAAATTTCATCTTTAGAGATCCGAGAGAAGTAATTGGTAGTAACGAGGTTCGGTAGTTTAGCTAAATCGGCGTCCAACAACACGGGCTTGGAACAGTTTTCCTGTCTAATCTAAGTTGAGGGATGCGGCGGAAATTGCCGTAGACCGCACCCTAAGCTTGACGAAATTCCAGTTTGTTTATTAGGGGCTTTTCTGCATTTCTGCAGACAGTTTTATACGGCCACTTGATTAGGCATGAATTTCTATGTTTTTCTTTTTTTGTGAGGGAGGGAATTTTTTTACTTACAAAGACTTTGCTGTCGGGAAGCTGTTTTAAAACACCCTTCAAAGGGTTAAAACATGATTCCTATATCCCTCACTCGTTGAATTTGACGATGCTTAAATTGGAATAGCAAAACAATTTTCAATGATCTCAAAATGAACTCGAAACTATGAGCAAATATCCAGAAAAAAGCTGTGAAATAGATCGACTGGTGACTCATGAGAAGTTGGTCGCTGCGGCACTCGCGGGAAAAAAATGTCAGCAACGCCGAGCAGGGGTCTACGGGTACCCTGGGGAGCAATTTGTACTTGAGGGAAATGCTTTCGTCATCACTGATTTGAGGCTTGAAACACTAAGCAAAATGACGGAAGCAGATGCTAAAGCCGAAGGGTATCCGACTCGGGAATTTTATAAGACCCTGATCATTAAGATGCATCCCGGTATGGAGTGGGATGAGAACCAAGAAGTATGGGTTCACGAATTTGAGAAGGTAAAAGTCGACTGAAAACCCTTGCCGGTCGGATTCGGAAGTGGGCAGCTGTTGACGGTTTGTCAAAGCGAGATGTGTTTGAAAAACCGGTGCGGCTAACTGCAAACGCATCTGGGAACAGCGGGGGTAGATTACGGTTTAACGATCGTCATCTCAAAGGGGCGGTGGTCACTGGTCGTTTTATCGTCCGGGAAATCTCCGTCGCGCACCAACACTCGACAGGTCGATTTCCAGTTCTTGGCTGAAGCTGCAACGAACGCAAAATCCAAGATGCTGCCAGGGTAATCATCAATTCCATCTGGATTTCTTGGATTGTCATACCAGTTTGTGTCAATCAGTTCGACAGGTTCAACCCAACGCCAGATGTTGTCTTTGAGCATGTTCGAAAAGGCAGGGTTCCCCTTTCGCGTTTTAAATACAAAATCAAAATTGTAATCACCCAGCGCGAAAACAGGTAACGTCTGATCACGTGCCCAGTCAACCAGCATGGTCGCTTGCTTTTGACGAATTTCAGCTTTCCCTCTAGCAAGATGATTTACCATGACGAGGAACTCGGTTCCGTTCTCACGATCTTTTAGGTGAGCCACCAAAGGTGCTCGATACCGATTGAGAATATTTATCTCTTTAATTTCAAAATGCCGCACTAATTCAAACTTGTTTTCGTTGTAGAGAATTTCGAGACGGTCACTAAACCCAGATTTTGAGTAAACGTACTTGTAATGCTTTCCCAGTGCATATCGGAACTTTTTAAGATCGGCAGGTAAAACCTCCGACAGTGTGAAGATGTCGTAATGATCATCTTTGTTAAGTTCGGCTAATTGTTCGCAGATAACTTTCGATGTCGCTCCATCTGATTCGACATTCCACGAAAGTAAGTTGTATTGCCCCGCCGTAACTAATTGATTGGCTGAGGGCACTGCCGCAGCGGTAGTTTTCCCGATAGTGGAGCCAGTGGCAGGAACAGGGTTCACCTTAGGCCTCGCCCCATTTTCCCCGAACGTAGTGCAGGCGGTGCTTGCCACTGACAAACAAATCAGAATAAGCAAATACTTGAAGTTAGAAAAACAATCCATTGCCTGGAGTCACTTTCTTGTGTTTTGTAGTTTCGCAGCCTCATTGCGGCACTGCTGGGACTTCAACAGAGGACAAATTATATCACGAATTGGTTCGAGACGACATGAGTGAATTTCGATAAGGATAGTTATGGGATATTGCTCACTTGGTGCGTGAATTTTGTTGTGAAATTGAATTGGGTTAAATTCATCAGGATGATTTTGGAAATGCAGAATAAGTGTGGCTGGACATTGCGACGTGCGTTTTTACTGCGGCGCCCTGAATGCTGGAAGGAACAAGCCAAACTCTGCCGCACCTAAATTCAATTTCAAAGAAAGACGTTCGCGGTCTCTAACCATTTGACGGTGTGTTGATGGTCCGGTTCCTGCGTCTTATCAGTGCGTTGAAATGAGTTACCATTGAGCGTCTGATGGAATGAGTGAATGTTTCTTGAGTTGTGATGGCTGGAACGATGCAAATTATTAAGATCACCGATGCAGAAGTACACCGTGGAAGACATTGTGTTTTCCGGAATCTATCGCTTGCGATCGAAGCGGGGGAGAACACCGCGATTGTTGGTCCCAATGGAGCAGGTAAAACTACCCTATTGAAATTGTTGGGACGCGATTTATACCCGTCGAAAGGAGAGGTAGCGATTTTTGAAAAGTCGCGGTGGCATGTTTCGGAACTGCGAAAACATTTTGGAGTGGTATCAGCTGATTTGCAGCAGAACTTTCGACCTCATACGCCGGGACGCTCGGTAGTGCTTTCCGGATTTTATTCCAGCCTGAATACATTTGGCCATCAGGAATTTAGCAATACTCAACTTTCCATCGCTGAGCGAATCTCAAACGAGCTTGGTATTTGTCAATTTTTTGAAACACCTTTTTTTAAGATGTCCACGGGTGAACAGCGAAGGCATTTGCTGGCTCGCTCATTGGTGAATGATCCAAGCGTGCTCGTTTTAGACGAGCCAGCAAACGGTTTAGACCTATCCGCTCAATTCCAATACTTCAATACGGTTTCCGAGTTAATTCGGAAGCGTAAAACTTTAGTGCTCGTCACTCATCATCTCAATGAAATTCCTGTGGAGATCTCTCGTGTCATTTTGTTAAAACGGGGCTGCGTTTTTGCAGACGGACCTAAGAAGGCAGTTTTGACAAGTAGCAAGTTGTCCGAGTTATACGAGATGCCTGTTAACGTTTTTGTGAATGAGGGACTCTTTCAGGCGACGCCTGGGTAAATAACTGTCTCGTTAGAGATAGTCCCCTGAGTCCTCGCTGGAAACACCTCGCAACTCCGAGTTTAATTTCATCGGATATTAGAAAAAAAGGAGAAATTCAAAGAAATCCTGAGAAGACAACTCCTGATGAACGGTTTGGACTCCACGGATGACTTTTAACCCAGCGAGGAAAAAAATGAGAAAAATCATGTTTACGGCAGTCATGTTGGTCGCGGCGACCATTTCGACGGCTACGTTTGCTCAGGAAAAGACAATTGTTCAGACCGCAATTGACGCAGGCAACTTTAAGACCCTAGTAACGGCAGTCAAGGCTGCCGGTTTAGTTGATACGCTCAATGGGCACACGGAATTTACTGTTTTTGCTCCGACGGACGCTGCCTTCGCAAAGGTTGATCCAGCAACGTTACAATCGCTGCTCAAGCCGGAAAATAAAAGCCAGCTTGCCCAGGTTTTGACTTATCACGTTCTGTCTGGGAGCGTCATGGCAAGAGATGCCTACGATTTAAATGCCGCTCCGACGGTTAACGGCCAGCGTTTGAATTTGGATTTCCGCGGCGATTCGCTGCAGGTCGGCGATGCACAAATTGTCGTGACTGACATTCCTTGCTCGAACGGCGTCATTCACGTTATCGATACGGTTTTGATTCCTGAGTTCAAGACAATTCCAGCGACTGCCCAAGCGGCAGGCCAATTCAACACGTTAGTAGCAGCGGTTGGTGCAGCGGGCCTTGCAGAAGTTCTTGGAAGCGAAGGTCCGTTCACAGTGTTTGCCCCTACGGATGAGGCATTTTCCAATTTGCCAAGCGGCACCGTCGAAACGTTACTTAAGCCTGAGAACAAGCAGGATCTGATTAACATTCTCAAGTACCATGTAATTGCGGGGAAGGTTTATGCCAGCGACGCAGTCAAGGCCGGTAAAGCGAGCACGCTCCTCGGTCGATCTGTGGACATTGGCTTGATGGCGTCGGGAATCACAATCAACAACGCTCAGGTAGTCGCAAAAAACATTGATACCACCAATGGCGTCATTCACGTAATCGACGCGGTTTTGATCCCGGGCGTTATGTCCCGCACCGCTGCGATGAACGTTCTAGCTTCCGCAATCAGCGAAGGTGCTCCGGTTTACAACGATGGAAATCACGGCAAGTGCTGCAAATTGTACATGGAGGCGATGGAGTCCATCGTAGGTGCCGGCGTCGAAAGTACCGATGATCAGACGATGGAGATGGTGTCGGCGACTCTTCGGATGGCCGAGAGAACGCATGACACCACCGAGAGGGCTTGGGTTCTGCGGCGTGGGATGGACTCACTCTACGGCTCATTGTCTGAAGCACGTGTAATGAAGCCACAATTTAGGAAGTAGTTTTTGCTTGGTACGACGATCGGCTAACGATCGTAAACTGGGGAATATGATCAGGACGGCTCGAATTCGAGTCGTCCTTTTTTTTTGGTTTCTGAATAATCGCTATGAGAGTGATGAGAGTTGTCTCGATTACGCATTTTTTCAGTGTTTTTGTGTAGTCCGCAAGAGATTACAATAAAAAGGCATTAAAATTCATCTTAAATCAGAGTCACCTCCAGTGATTTTTACGAGAGAAGTTGCCGTCTGGCTGCGGCGCGGAGGATGTCGCCAATTCGACGTTGGCCGGCCTTTCCGCATGTTCGCGAGTGAATTTGATCGTTGGTGTAATGTTACGACTTAAAAGGGTAGACGATGATTAATCGCCGAAATGTTTTACGGGGAATGGCAGCGGGCGTGGCGTTGGGTTCGACTTCGCTTGGTTCAACAGCTCTCAGCAAGCGGGAGAAAAACGGGGGGCGCAGCGGGGCACCGAAGCGAGTTATTTTCTTTTTGCAGAATCAGGGATTTGACCCTGCGACTTGTGTTCCTGCTGGAATGAAAGAAAGTGGATCTCTTGCCGGCGTTGAGTTGCCCGAACCCATCAGTCCATTGGAGCCATACAAAAACAAACTCCACATCATCAATGGACTTCATGGTCAGCACACAAGCCCGTCACACAGCGCATTTTTTGGCGCACTCGGTGGGTATCGAGGTGGGATAGGGGTTCCCCCAGCCGGTGCAACCATCGACCATGTGATAAGCGGACAGCTACCAGAAACAATGCTTCCACATTTATGTATCGGTATGGATGCAATTGAAAACATGATTTCGCGTCCAACTCTTGCGACGCTCTCTGCTGCCGGTGCAGGTAAACCCGTCTTCATGCACTCCAACCCAAAATTGCTTTATCAGATGTTGTTTGGCGGAATTGCCACCGGCGATGTCAAACGTAAATTTGAAGCAAGATCGAGTGTGTTTAATCGTATCGAAGAGATTGCCCAACAGCGGTCAACTACATTGCCAGCGAGCGAACGTGAACGTTACGGTGGTTATGTAGATGGTTTTCGTGAGATAAATGGGCTCCGCGAAAAACTTGATACTGTTTCGGATCATCTTCGTAAATTCGCGCCGGAGTACGATGATAAATTTATCAATCCAAAATTCGAAACGGACTGGCATGATTCGCTCCTCGAAATTGGAATTGCGTCTCTTAAAGCAGGGCTTACTAACGTGTTGACCATCGGTTCGGGAAGGGGCGAAATTTTTGGATCGTGGAAGGGACTTGGAATTGTGCCAGCGGGTCACAATCTTGGGCATATGAAACAGCCTGAGAATCCGATTTGGATCAAAATTCGTCAATACAACTGCCGCATGCTCGTCAAGCTAATGGAAGAACTCGAATCGATTCCTGAGGGTGATGGTTCGATGATGGACAACACCTTAATTGTCTACACAAGTAATAATGCTGACAAACAGCACACAAACGGTGCTAATTGGCCGTTTATGTTGCTCGGTGATTTGAGTGGAAAATTGAAGACCGGGCTTTACACGCGCGTTGGCGGCAAGCGTCCAATTAATGCGCTTTATGCGACGTTGTTGCACGCGATTGGCGCTCCCTGTGATCGCTTCAATATGGAAAAGAATATTGCAGGGAAGTACGACACGCATCTGGGCCCGATTGAAGAATTGCTGGCTTAGCCAAGTTTGTTTTCGGAACAGATGTTAGTTGCCATCGTTGCCGCTCCACGATCTAGGGATGTAATGCAGAATAGAATACGAACACTGGTAGGAGTCGCTTTTCTTTTTCAATTCTTTTCTGGAATGTTAATTTCAGATGATCAAGTTAATTTCGCGACGGCTGCCAAGTCCTTTTTTGCTTCGAATTGTCTGGAATGCCACGATTCCGAGACGCAGGAAGGTGGCGTTTCGTTTGAGGACTTAAGCGAGGTGAATGCTGAGAACTCTGGTTTATGGAAACAGATTTGGGAGCAGGTAGCGCTTAACGAAATGCCCCCGCGTGATGAAGTTTCGCGGCCTGATGCGATGGCGCGTTACGAGTTCAGTCATCTGATTACGGACGCTTTAGTCGACGCGTTAAAAGACGTGGGTGGCTTCAAGATTCACCTGCATCCATCGAAAGGGAATCATCTCGATCATGGTCTTCTATTCGATCGTGAATATTCGCACGGACAATTGGAACTGCCATCCTCTCCAGCACGGATCTGGAGAATCCAACCCCAGGAACATTTGACCCGGTTGAATGCTCTTATCAATTTGGAACCTGACTACAATGCCCGGAAACCGGGGCTGAGGACTCGTGGAGATAGAATTCTCCCTAATCCTCAGGGAGAGGTTAAGGTTTACTTTGGGCTGGATCGAGTCATTGGCTGGGTTGGTGGAAGTGCCGCTTACGCGGCGGCAATCACCGGGTTTCCACCTGTTTTGTGTACCGAAGATACCCACGGCTTAAAAAATTATGCTGATCAGTATTCGGTCAATGGTTCAGAAGCAATTCAGATCGCCGGGCTCGCGGAAGATATTTTGAAATTTATGGCCTACGGCCCCGAGGCTGAAGAGTATCAATTCGCCGATCGCGTTAGTGAAATCGACGCAAAATATAAACATGGTGATCTGCGAGGACTATCACAAAGCTTGTTTTACAGTAAAGAGATCAAGCGTCCGCTTACTCCTGTGTATGAGCTAGTTCAGGACGAGAGTTTTAGTGATGACGCAAAAACGGCAGCGATTATCTATTTATTTGAAGCGTTGACTGGCCGTCAACCTAGATCTGATGAGTTAAAGCAATACGTATCGATTCTTGACCGCGCTGTTAATGATCTTGGAAAAGAAGAGGGAGTGATTCTTGGGTTGGCTCCAATTTTCTTGGATCGCGAAGCGGTATTTCGGGTGGAGTTAGTTGACTATGGCACGCCTGATCGGTTCGGAAGGATCATGTTGCAAGGTGAGGAGCTTGGATTAGCGGTCAACGCCGCATTGAGCTATCTTCCGCCTGATGGCGTACTAAAGGATTCCATCGCTCAGGGACGGATGAAAAATAAAGAAGATGTCGCCCGCGAGGTAAGCCGAATCCTTGCGGATCCCTCGATTCGGAAACCCCGGGTACTTCAGTTTTTTCGTGAGTACTTTGATTACGACCGGGCTGGATCCATCTGCAAGGATACGCCAGCGCTGACTGCGGCGGGTGGTGATAGTAAAGGAACCAATCATTACACCACGATGCACGGAATGGCTTCGCATACTGATCGATTGGTGGAGATGGTTTTGGCAGAAGACAAAGACGTACTCGCCGAGCTGCTAACGACCAATCGTGTTGTAATTTCGCCCGGTACAGACGTTCGTTATTTTAGCCAACTGGAAAAACTGGTGAAAAAGCTACCGAAAGTTCCAAAAGGTACTCGAATTACCAATGCGGATCGTGGCTATGTTGAATTACCCAAAGGCAAGAGTATCCATGTTCGCGTGCCACAGGTTGTCAAGGGTAACAGGGCTCAACGTACTTTGACGGAGCTTCCAGCGGATCAGCGTCGAGGGATTCTGACGCATCCAAGTTGGTTGGTTTCTCATTCTGATGCAATGGACAATCATGCAATTTTACGAGGACGCTGGGTGCGGGAACGGTTGCTTGGCGATTCAATACCTGATGTCCCTATCACTGTGGACGCGATGCTGCCGGACGAACCGAAAGAAACGCTCCGGCATCGTATGCGAGTCACTCAAGAAGCCGAGTGTTACCGGTGTCATCGAAAAATGGACCCACTTGGGCTTCCCTTTGAAATGTTCAGTCATGCAGGTCTTTATCGGACAACTGAGAAGGGCAAAAAGGTAAATACCGAAGGAGCAATCATTGACAGCGGTGACGCTGAACTCGATGGCCCCGTGGAAAATGCTCTTGAGATGATCGACCGACTCGCGGCCAGCGATCGAGTCCATCAGGTTTTCGTGAGGCACGCATTTCGATTTTGGATGGGGCGCAACGAAACCCTGAATGATGCACCTGTTTTACGGGAAGCTTACCGGGCCTACCGAGACAACGGTGGTAGTATGAATGCGCTTTTGAAGTCGTTGCTGACATCAGATGCTTTTCTCTACCGCAAAGTTTTGGAATCGGAATCGCGAGAATAGGATTCTTGCCGCTGGGTTAAGTTCGCTAACAACTTAGTTATTCATACCGGGTGAGTTTCTGTTAAAGAGTTGCCAACGATGGTTGTCTGCTAGATATTGGGTGTAGGCGGAGCGACTTTGAATCGCCATTCTGCCAATATGGACAAACAATTTTTTTGAGAAAATTTCAGGATTAGAAAATGAAGAGTGCTTGCGAAATGTGCTTTAAGATCATTCCGATGCTATTCATGATGTTGGTGCCAGTTTGGGAAACGCGGGCTGACGATCCGAACATCATTCTAATTTTTATAGACGACCTCGGATGGAAAGATGTTGGTTGCTATGGAAATGATTTTATTGACACTCCAAATATTGACCGCTTAGCGTCGGAGGGAATGCGGTTTACAGATTTTTACGCTTCAGGTGCGGTTTGTTCTCCGACACGGTGTGCAGTCCAGTCGGGGCAAAATCAGGCAAGGATTGGGATCACTGCTCACATTCCTGGTCATTGGCGCCCTTTCGAAAGAGTCATCACGCCACTAACAACAATGGCATTGCCTTTGGATACTGTCACGGTTGCCGAGTCGATGAGAGCGGCAGGTTACTCAACGGGATATGTTGGGAAGTGGCATTTGGGTCAGGGAGCGCAGTTCCAACCGAAACATCAGGGTTATGATTTCTCAGCAGTTATTTCTGGACCCCACCTTCCCGGGCGGTATCGCGTACTCGACAGTGAGGGACAGAAGCCAAAAGCAGGGCAGTATCGGACGGATTTTGAGGCGGACGTTTGTGTTGATTTTATTAACCGAAACAAACAGAAGCCCTTCTTTTTAATGCTATCGCCTTTTGCCGTTCATATTCCATTGGGCGCGATGGCTGCCAAAGTTGAGAAATATGAAGATCGCGCCGTAGAACTAAAACGTGATTTGCCTCATCCTGTCTATGCCGCCATGGTTGAGCACTGTGACGATTTGGTTGGGCGAATCGTCGAGGCTGTGGATGCAGCGGGTATCACAGAGAACACGATGATCGTATTTACCTCCGATAATGGCGGGCTTTATCGCCGGTACGATTATCGCCCGGCAGCTGACGATAATGTTGCAACCCAGGATCCACTAAAAGGGGAGAAGGGGACGCTTTATGAAGGGGGAGTGAGGGTACCCTTGATTGTGAAATATCCACCTGTGGTTAAGGCAAATTCCGTTTGTGCAGAACCGACCATCAGCCACGATTTTTACCCAACCTTCGTCGAACTCGCCGGCGGTGCGTTGCCGAAGAATCAGACGATTGACGGGCTGAGTTTACTACCTTTACTTGAGCAACCCCAAGCCAAACTTGCGAGACAATCTTTGCACTGGCACTATCCCCATTACCATCATGGTCGACCGGCAAGTAGCATTCGGGAACGGGACTGGAAGCTGATTGAATTCCTTGACGGAACCGGTGAGGTAGAGGTTTATCATCTTGCTGATGACATTGGCGAAACCAGGAATCTGGTTGAAGAGAAACCGGGCCGCGCCGCTGATTTAAAGAAAAAGCTGCAGCGATGGCGAACGGATGTCTCGGCACGCATGCCGATTTCGAACCCAAACTATAATCCTGAGAGGGCAGGGGAGTGGTGGCAGATGAGGACGGGGAAACCAGTGCCAAGTGAGAAGCGTAAGCGATTTCCTCCGACGGAAAAATCAAAATAGCAAGATGCTTTTTTCCGTTGGGTTGCTGCTAAAATCAAAAAATGTCTGCCGTCAGGGTTCGGCCATAAAGGCATTCTTGATTGTGGCACGCTGGAGTAAAAAGACCGCATTAACCCCAAGGTTTAATTTACCTTACTTCGGAGAGACGGCATTCGCCCATTCTCGATGCATGGAAAGCATTTTTTTCGTAAGGCCAGGCCTGTTCCGTGCATGGTCTTTTACTTCAGGATGCGGTTCGCCAAGATTGTGTAGTGAGAGTGAATTTTTTGATGGATCGGAGTGATCCACGCCAATTAGTTTCCAATTACCCTCCCGAACTGCCCATTTATTCTGCCATTGAAAATGAAGAATTGGGTGAGACGTCGGTTGCTCTAGTGAATCGATTATTGGTTGCAGCGATCTCCCGTCCAGTTGGAGCTCTGGGACATCTATTTCACACCACTGCATAAGACTCGGAAGCCAATCCATGATGGTGACGGTTTGGTCACGGACAATTCCCTGTGGCAACTTTGCAGGCCAACTAACGATGGCAGGTACGCGAATTCCACCTTCGAGAAAAGAGCCTTTTGCGCCGATCCATTTTCCCGTATTTCCTCCGCCACCATTTGCGCTGTAGTAGTGGCCTTTTGGGTAGCCACTTGCGTGATCGTCGATATTGATTGCTGCCTTGTTCTCGGCTGAATGGCCATTGTCGCTTTGGAAAATAACAATTGTATTGTCTGTCAGTTTCAGCTTGTCCAACTTTTCTAGCACCAAGCCAATGTAGTGGTCGGTTGTGGTCGTGATGGCTGCGTAAGATCGGCGTGGCATGGGAAGATCCTGGTATAGCGCCGTATGCTGAGGTAGGGCCTGTTCGGGGTAGTGTGGGATGTTGAAACCGAGATAGAGTAGGAAAGGAGTCGTCTGATTTTTTTCGATAAATGCGAGAGCTCGGTCGGTAATCAATTGTGGGAAATACTGTTCTCGCAAGAAAACTTCCGTTGTCCCTTCATAGAGATCGTGATAACCCTTTCCGTGAAGAAAGAAGTGACTGAAATTATCTATAAAACCATTTCTTATTCCAAAAAATTCATCAAACTCATTTGGGTCAATTAAGCAAATAATATTACGCAAATCGATGGCACCAGAGAAATCATCACTACGTAAGATGTCGACTACCTTCGCAGGATGACTTATCCCCGATGGCTCTAAAATAAGACGATCCGGTTTTGAACGCCGAATGAACTGAGCAAGCAATGGTTTGAACGCAAATGACATCGTGCAGCAAGCACAACCACCGCCAAGCTTTTCTACCGCGACTTCTTTCGTATTGGAATCGACCAGAGCGTGATCGATAGACACCGTTCCAAATTCATTGACAAAAATTGACCAATGTTCACTATCCGGCCGCTGTTCAATTAAGTTCGTAATTGCCGTCGTCTTCCCTGAACCGAGAAAACCAACAATTAAATTGGTCGGAATTCGCTCTCCTCTTTTCCAAGGCATTTCTAGAAGACTCTCAATAAAGGGGTCGCGTTTTATCCAACACTTATTATTAATCGATAAATGAACACCATAATCATATGCAATCGCGTTGCACATGGCGACTCCCCACAACGCATGACATGACTCAACACGCAGTAAAACGAAAATCAGGACGAGTGTTTTTAGATTTTTTTATTTAACGCACAGACAGTTAGTTTACGGGTGGCAAAAACAACATGAGTTATGACTCGCTAATTTAGCCTACAACTTTTGGCCTATCGCGGCGGGTATTGCTCCCACTTAATAGAGCCGTTGGTTTGACATTTACTCGGACCTTCGATCAATTGAAATTTTGCAAACAGAATCTAGATATTTCCAGTCAGTGAAAAACTCCAAACAGCGCTTGAGTCTAGACAACGCAAAACCAATTTAATCGGCACAAAAAGAACCCAATGCGATCCCGAACACAAACCCTTCTGTCTTTTAGTTTTTTATCAAAAGCACGCCCAACTTTCACAATGTGAAAACAGTTGAACACTCTTTGTCGATATTCAGGCAATGTTAGATGCTTTGAGAAGGGAGTCGCTTTTCTGATCCATGGATCCCCCCGGCTCTCCTATCCTCTACGGTAGCCTCAGGTGTTTCAGCAAAGTCGTAGCCGCTATTTTTCCAAGTTTATCTGCTGCTTCGGGACTTGCGCCGGTAATTAATTTACGGTCGACGCAACAGGTATCGTCCGCTTTGGAGTTAACAAGCTTTGCACCGAGATTTTCGAGGCGGGCACCTAAGGCCCACGGCATTTGCCCGGGGAGATATCCTATCAATGGTGTTTTTTTATCAACAGAATCAGGAAACACTGCCATTTCATATCCGGAATAGAGGAACTCTTGATTCTCTAATGTGGTTGCGAGAAAAGCACCGGGGCCATGGCAGAGACTAATGGTGAACAGATCATTAGCATGAGCCCAACGTAAAAGGGCGGCGACGTTTTGATCATCAGGGAGTCCCAGCATCGCGCCATGCCCGCCAGGAATAAACAACGCAACACACGAATCGGTTCGAGCATCAAGAGAACCAACCACCTGTTCCAACGATTTCGGATGATCAAATCGTGGTTTCAAATCGTTGTAAATGCCTAAAACGTCAGCATCTTTGGATGGCATCGCCCACATCTCAAAAACAACAGGCTCGCCGTTGGGGGTCGCAATTTCGAATTCAAATCCTGCATTTTTCAAATGCAACATCGGCAATAATGCTTCCACAGGGTGATTACCGGTCGAGAATTCGCGACCGTTTCTCATGGTCATGTTCTTCTGCTCAGTAAACACGACGATAATTTTTGAGCGCTTTCCCTGATACGCTTCGTACGACGATGCTTTGTAATTTGACACCGATGACGTCGCGAGCCTCAGGGCAAGTCTTGAGGGGCGAAAAGAGCCATCTTGCTCCGGCTGTGGGGCGATCCCGAGAAGAGATTTGAACATAATTGAGATTGCGAAGCTCGAAACGCTTCGGCGTAAAATGAAAAAACAGAAAAGTAGGCGGTTGCGATTAAGATCTGGAAAAAACCGAATCAATCACGCTTCTAAGAAAGACAAGGCTTGAAAGATTAACTGAAGACGTGATTATTTCTCAAGCCCAAAACCGAATTTCCACTTGTCCGTCTGCAGCAAGCCACTCGCAGCCCACTCACAACGCTATCCCAACTCGTACCTTACCTAATCTTCATTTTGCTCGGCAAACGAAAACCCATCCGATGTCAATCAACTACGGAAATAGGTCCAAATCAGAAAGCTCGTTTTTCGGTACCTTATCGGACTCTGGCTCGTTTGGCTTCCAGACTCCAAAATAGTTGCGTGGATGGCTTGGTTTAAGCTTAACCAAAGCGAGTAATCGTTGTAAATTTTTCGATCTCCAAACTTTGTTTCGTCCGCTGGACCTAAACCAGTGCGATACTCTTGGTGATCCAGCATGAACACGATCCGGTCCTTCGTCGATTTGCTGCCGAAGATGTGGTTCCCTTTGAATCGGAGTCCTCCCGTGGCTTTGGCGGTACCGCTCGAAAGCCTACCTTACCGAGCGGCGAGATCCATGTTTCCCTGCCGCTATTCGGGATCTCTCTATTCGGGATCTCTTATAAGCCAATCCAGCACTTCCCGACCAAGAATCGCGGCTCACGGCGTCTTATGTTCTGTGCTGAAATTTAGCTAGATCCAGTTTTCAGCCCATCCTTTTGACGCAAACCATTTCACGCAAACGATTCCACGGAATCTAAAAGCATCCAATCTAAAAGGATGCAGAAATTAAACGTCTGCCGCTTTCGGACAGGCGAATCCTTCTCGATAGTTCCGCGTCACCATTTCAGTAGCTTGAGGAGAATCTGGAAAAACCTCTTTCCCCGCATCAAATTTCAAATTAGGCCCCATCGAAATGGGATACTTCTTAAGATCAACTTTGTTATCCTCCAGGTGCCGCACAGTTCGCCGAAGAGTTTCGCCATTGTCATCCAGACTCTTAATGTTCCCGAGGATCTCGTTCGCCTGAGCCACTGAGACTTTATTATCTTCACCGAGGTAATAAGAAATGTTTCCTAAGTGGCTTAGGCCGGCCGACAGATGCCCTTCTCTCGCATCTGCATTGAGGTCTTCCATCTTCCGACTCTCACAAACATCCAGAAAATTCCCAAAGTGGTTTCCGGACCCTTTGAACGTCTTGATAGAATTAAAATCTTTATCAAATGCCTCGCAACTTGTGTAAGACTTTTGCACGAGGTAGCCATTCGAGCCGTAAAAAACGACTCCGATTTTGTTACCCTTGGAACTGTTGAAGAGTCGATTCAATTCATCATCCGCAGATGGTTTTACTTCAAGACCGCGTGTCTCGAAGACAATGCACTTGTCGCCATAATCATAGATCGAGACTTGCGTGTTAGCGGTATCGCCAGCGTCTACATAGTTTGGATCTTTTCGCTCTGCCTGATAACCAATTCGGCCGCCATAACTAACAATACTGTTGGGGTGCGAATCAATCCCCAGACCCCAGCGGGCAATGTCCGTCTGATGTGGCCCCTGATTTCCTGAATCGCCGTTCCCATAACGCCGCTGCCAATGCCAGTCGTAATGGAACCGCTTTCGTGTATTCCTTGGGTTGCTAAATTCAGCCGGTCCGCTCCACAAATTGAAATCGACTTCACCCGGGACTGGATAATCTCCAAGACTCCCAATTGATTTCCGCCGCTTATAGCACAGGCCTCGTGCGAATTTCACTTCGCCGATTCCACCGTCAGCCATAAATTTCACCGCTTCTTGAATTGCGGGATTACTGCGACACTGAGTTCCAGTTTGACACACGCGTTGATATTTTTTTGAAGCCGCAACCAGTGCGCTGCCTTCTGCGATATTGTGACAAATAGGTTTTTCAATGTAGGTGTCTTTACCGGCCTGCATCGCCCAAACGCCGCAGAGAGCATGCCAATGATTAGGCGTTGCCGTACTCACAGCCTTCACCGCTTTGTCATCAAACGTTCGCCGCATGTCCGTTACGAAAGTCGGACGCTTCCCCTGCTCTCCTGCGATCATATCGCAACGTCGATTACCGGCATTTTCGTCAACATCGACGACATAAAGAATCTCGGTCCGAGAATCTTTTAGCCACGCATTAATGTGACTGCCACCACGACCGCCAGCACCAACGACAGCAACACCAATCTTATCATTGGAAGAAATTGGCCTGACGGCACCGGTCCCGAATGTCATGACCCCTGCGGCGGCTATTGATTGTCCGACAAATGTTCGACGATTAACTCTTGGCATTGTTGAGCTCCAACTGGGAGATTAGCGGTTTATTGATAGACGTATGTTTTAAAAATAAATCAAGTGATCCAATGGATTGCACGGTCGTTATTTTATTAGGATCTGCTGCCCGCGCCAAACCACATGAACAACTGAATAAAATATCGTGAAGGTTTCAACGTGGACGCTTACCAAGATAACAGAACTCGGGTATCTAATCTCTTTTTTTGGGCAAGGTGAGTCTGGGTAGTCGAAATCCTTGGTCAATTGAAAGACCAACAAGAGTTTGACCTTCCTTTCTGTTGGTTGTGATACAAACAGATTTACCAAACAGGGCTGTTTCGCTCTGCCATCGTCACGGCCGAATTGCTCACCAATCTTTAGAACTTAATACAGACTTGAATAATGGTCTTTTGACGGGGGCATCCCAGAATAAACACCTATTACAACTGAAAAGCTGACAGGGAATAACAACTACCGTAAGATTAAGATTCAAATTTCGAATTTCTCAGTATGCCCTGTTGGATTAGGGAAAGC
>Ga0214481_100393_pt1 | contig 22880 bp, 19 predicted proteins | sample M1_20Mar14CPVII9_4_FD_165057 | JGI IMG/M metagenome (GOLD analysis project Ga0214481, IMG submission 165057) | Marine eukaryotic communities from Monterey Bay, California, United States - M1_20Mar14CPVII9sort6BwellG10 | ecosystem: Environmental > Aquatic > Marine > Unclassified | place: USA...
CAATATATTATACAGCTCAAACCTAAAGCTACTGCATTATTCGTACTAGCATGTTTAGCAATATATGATATATTCATATCACCACCACAACCAATATTGCAACATAACTTTGATAAAATGTCGAGCAATGTAACAAACAACAGCAACAATAGTTCAACATCTACTACCTCACACAATATTACACACTTTAAAATATTTGACAACAAGGTAATATATGATAATAAAGAAATTGATGAATTTTGGGATTATGATGCAGATTCGATAATAGATCAAGACATTATAGAAGAAGATGATTTAGCAACTTCATTAAGATGTTATAGAGGTCCGGCTATGTTGGCATGGGCATTATTCTGTGCTGCATATAGTTTAAGAGTATGGCGTAGAAATGGTGTTGCGTGTGATGAATTAATATTCTTGCCGGGAACTCCACATGAAGTGAGGATAAAGAGTAGTATGCAGGGTGAAGATAATATCAATATTGAGGAATTGGGGATTAACGTAGATGAATTGGGGACTGATGATAACTCAAACCTTACCATATCACAACCGCTCAATAATGAGAGTACAAATCAAATATCACCTCTTCATGGTGATGACGCAGATGCAGCCGCTGGAGGAGCTATGACGAAACCATCTTCAGCTCATTCTAGAAGTTTATCATCCCTTGAAGGATTGGATTTAGACAGAGCAAATGTAGAACGACAACCGTTAATGATAGAGTCTCCTACAGAAGAAGGTCAGCCTAGTTCAGCACCAAATTCACCTGCTTTCCGATCACGGTTCAATTCAGAAGATTCACGTTTAATACGAGGTTCTGTATTCATTAGAGATACGGCACTGAAAGGAATAGACATGCTAGTTGTTAGAAAACCATTGCGTGCACCTCCACTTCCTGTTGATGACGAGGTTTCAAGAGCCGGCGGAGATGATTCAACAACAGGAACCGCAGCAAGAAAGGAGTTGTATGATTTAGAGTATGCACCAAGCGCACCGAGTGTGTTGGGTGCAGCAATGGATATGTCTCTACCAGTTATATTTAACTTTCACATGTTTGTTATACTGATGAAAGATTTTTATAGAAAGGAAGCACAAAGTGAAGAAGAAACCTCATCGGATGCTACTCCTAAGAATACAAGCAGGTACAACTTTACTCCACCGCAAGTACCGCCGAAGATTCTTCCTTTGTTCTTCATAACTCCACTCATTATCCGAGCAGTGATACCTCCGCGGCAGAGAAGAAGGTTCTACAAAACATTAATACAAGGAACGATTCTTTCACCCTTCAAGCCTGTGAGATTTAGAGATGCCTTTGTGGCTGACATTTTGACATCATTAGTGAGACCAATAGGAGATATACTATATGCCTTGTTTTATTACTTTATTGCTTGGTGGGGTCTATTATCGGGAAAGTATAGTTTGAACAAGGCTGGGTACATTGTATCTGAATCCTGGATATTGCATGGCATCGTTCTCCCAATACTGAGTATTGTGCCATTGTACACCAAGTTTTTCCAATCGCTACGTCAAGCTTATGACACAGGAAAACGATGGCCATACTTGGGAAATGCTTTCAAGTATCTCACTGCCGGTTTGGTTGTTCAATATGGAATGACTCATGCTGCGGGTCATCGTAATGAATGGTGGATATGGGCATTTGTTGCCGCAACAATATATCAAATCATATGGGATGTTTTCATAGATTGGGAGTTACTTGTCATAATGCCTCGAGCAACCCGTCATTATGCAGCAGGAACGTCACGCATTGCAATTCTATGTCGATGTATACGAGATACATTTGAACAAGTACGCTTTCGGCCAAAGCGGTTGTTTGATGATGATTCATTCTATAGGAGAGCATTGTTTATCAATGCTATGTTGAGATTTTGTTGGATGATGGGCTTCATTCCAGCATATCGAGTATCAGCAATAGATGGCTCTATGCAAGTGACATTTGTTGATAAGGCACATGGCTGGTCGTTTGTATTACTGGCTACACTTGAAGTCCTACGGCGAACTATTTGGGGAATCATCAAAGTAGAATTGGAGACAATTAAGCTCACAAGTGAAGATGAGAGCGAGCCGGTGGACGGCTCGACAGCAGATGAGTATATTCGAGATGGCAAGTTTAATGTGCCTGTAGATGCTCTGAAACCTAGTATTCGCATACCAAGATGTTGGCGAACTAGCAAGTCAGGGAAGTCAACACTAGAAGATGTCACAGAAGAAGTAGTGTGGATGGAAGAGGAATCTCCACAACAGAAGCAAAGATACTCGAAAGTTGAGCAAGAGTTTACTCCATCTTTAGAAGATACGTCTCGAAAACATCGCTGGCTCTGCCTGTCGGTTAGTAGTGGTTTCTTAGGTTGGATGTATGTGGCTGAGCTACTTCTTTGGCCTGTTTTCTTCATTGCATCGAGCTATTATGTCATTTTGTGCGAGTGATCTCTAAAAGTATATCTCATAAAAGGTAGAGATATTACCATGCTCCACAAACAGAGTAGGATACCGAATCATCTTCTCAACATCAAGTGAAAGAAGATACTTCTGAATCTAAGGATAGTATGCGCTGATTGCAACGCCAATATCATATCAAGCTTACCACATATAATATAACTAGAGCTTGCAAACACATAGGCTTCATGTATTATTATCTGGAGGATACCGCATTAACTGATCCCTCACCAAAAGATGCATTGATGCAGTCCATGCTGTGTTACAGCATATAATAGTGAGAGCAAAAGAATATCTTAGAATATACTACATCGTCTACTCAGTTGTTCTTCCACGGTCTGCGGGTGTCACTCGTTCATCTCTTACAACTCATCTTTCAAAAAGATAGGTTCGTGTTCTACTCTCTACATCTACATCATCAAAAAAAGGCAAACATCACCAAACTAGACACAACCAACACCGACGAGATCATAGATGAAGAAGAGGAAGGATTAGAAGCTTGAGCCTCGCTCAAAATCGGATTTACCAATGGAGCAGAGGGCTGCGAATCAGGAGGTCGTCCAACAGAGGTATCCTCCTCGAATAGTTCATCCTCCTCATCAAGTAGCTCATCCTCGGTCTTGGGGCAGCAAGTCAATTCAGCCTTCTTCAATTCGTCACAAACGTTAGATTCTAATTCGAATAGTGTGGCAAGCTCAAGTAGCTCTCCACAACCAGTCTCAGAGGTATCTTCATTAGCAGTAACTACTTGATCAACACAAAATTTGCACGGATTGAAAGGACAGCAGACGTCCTCGACATCCAACAAAGCCTGGCACATATCAGAATCGGTATCAAACATAGCAGCATTCTGAACGATTTGCTTACAGGTCGAGGTGTCACCGATCTCAGCGCGAGGCATAAAGGTTGTTGTAATTCCATTTTTACAAATAATGCATTGTTTTGTCGACTGAACATTTGCAACAGTCGATGACAAGATAATGACTAAAGCAATGGTATTGATCTTCATGATAGTATAAATGTGTGCTATAATGGGTGATAAAGTGTTTGATATTAGATGCAATGTATTAAACAATATCAAACAGGATACCGGATAGATATAAAAGTAGATTAATCTGATACTGATTATAGATAAACATGTGAAGATCAAGACCGCATACCAACCACCCAAAACGTCGTAGAACCTTTATACTGCAATTATATATGTATCCAACAAGGCAGACAAACACATGAGTCTATTTGAGATACCAACAAACTCGTACTACAGTTGGAGAGGAGAGTTGTGCCCGCCCCATCAGAAGCTGCTCACAAAATAAACAATGCATTACAAACACAAGATCTAATCTTACCTGTTTACCACTTGCAGGTTATAGGATATGAAAGCAATGATCAAATGAGTGGGTGATAGTCTTCTCCTGTTTACTGTTGTGTGGCAGATTATGATTATGAATTATGAATTATGAGGCTTGCTATTGAAACTTTGTACCGGTATCCTAAAATCCACCCTCTTCTCTTTTGATAGCTACTTAGCTCATAATTTATTGTATCACTCTATCATACTACTACTGCATATCAACATGTTTAGTGTTCGAAAGACAATGAAGTATTTAGCCACACCCGATGATGATCAGATTACCATTGATCAGCTTCCACTTGCATTCAGGAAGCACAACATCTTCTCTCCCTCTTCTCCACGTTCAAGCATGTATGTGCCTAGTGATACAACTAGACGAGTAAGTTGGACAACATCTTCTCCTAGGACATACAGCCGTCCTCGTACTTTACGAAAAGATATTCCTTCATTGTACTATTCCAAGTCTGATATGATCAGGTTTCGTCGAGAGGCTGAAGCCGTGGAGTTGCTGGAGAAGTTGTCAGTCGAAGTGAAGCAATCTGAGGATACCGATAAGCTAAAGCTCAAACCTTTTACGATCTCCAAGGCTATTGTTGTCACTGACAACTCTACAAAGACGTATGAGAGTGGTGTTGTAACATATGCCAACTTATGGAGTGTCGATCTTGATGCCCTGAAACATGAAGCCGAGAGGAAGGTGTCCTTTGATAACGATGAGTTCTGGACTGGTCAGATTACATACGAATAGACCATTGACCTTTGTACTTATGGAGATTCCTTCTCGACCTGTTTGATACACTAGATGAAACACACTGATTGTGATTGTAAAGTAGCTGATTCTATTCTATTTACATTGTTTTACCCCCAACAAAATCTCCTCCTTAATCATGGCTATACAAGAAGCTCTTTATGTGTGCTGCAACCTGATCCTGTTCCAGTAAGAAACCATCATGACCTGCATCACTATGGATAATCTTCAATTCTGCATTAGGCATAGCTTGAACCATCTCCTCCTGCTCTCTAAGTGGATACAAAACATCAGAGTCAATCCCCAAAACACAAACAGGTATCTCAACATGATTCAATACCTCCTCGATAGATCCACGGCCTCTTCCAATATCATGTGAATCCATCTGTTCTGTCAATTTGACATATGTTACCGGATCAAACCTATCCAAGAACTTCTTACCCTGATACTCTAGGTAACTCTTGACTTGCCATGGAGCCTTACTACCATAGCTTGGTCCACTTTCATTTGTTAATGCCCTGCCAAACTTTTTATGATATCCCAATGGCGTACGATATGATACCATGGCCACTTGACGTGCCACTGATAATCCACTAGTTGGTGGATCATGTGGATCATACCGTCCATTGTTCCACTTTACATCAGCATATATCGCTTGACGTTGTGTCTCACTGATACTAATCTGCCATGCAGTATGGGCTGCACCACATGCTATTGGTACTGCCGATCGAACAAATGGTTCTATCCGTCCATTCCGTTGTGTAACAAATTCTCCAATACCATATGGTACGCCTCCGTCATTACCACTACCACCGCCATTACTTACACCATTACTATTCCTCCTCATCCGGACAGGCTGAGGCCAAACACTACCCCCTTTATCAACAGTACCACCATTGGATATATGTCGTGTGGCACCTGCCATGACACAATATTCCATAGCCTGCATCCCACCAAAGCTCCCACCAATGACACACTTGATGGATGATATCTTCAATTCATGCTTCAGTAACAATAACTGTAGCCGTACTGTATCTCGTACACTAACATCTGGAAAATCATACCCATATATAGCACGATTATTCTTATCTCTTGGTATATTCTCAGGAATACTATTCTCATTACCATCGTTATCATTCTCATACCCAGGTCGTAAACTAGATGGACTAACACTACCATAACAACTACCCAAGATATTACAACAAACTATAAAGTATTGATCAGTATCAAATGCTCTACCCGATCCTAATAAATCACCCCACCATGCTTCTAAACTTGCATTGCCAGTTAATGCATGACAAATTACCAATACATTATCTCGCTGTGCATTTAACGTGCCGTATGTTTTATAATTTAGATAGGCTGGGTTTAATATGCCTCGTGGTAGGGTAGATGTGGCAGGTGATGGTCCAGTATGTCCTAATGTGCCAAAACTTTCTAAATGATATGGTCCATTTGGATATGTGAATGTTAATCCTGATGCATTCATTGTTCCATACTCGTCATCCATTGCTCCGTCACTTTCCTCTTGTTCTTCTTTTTGATCTGCTGTTGTTGATGTTGAGTTGTATCGAGTAGTGAATGTTGTTGATGGAGAAGATTTAGCAGGGAGAGTAGTTAATGTTACACGAGTTGTATCTTGAGATGTTAATGATGTTAATGATTCACTTTGATTTGAAAATAGTACTGTGTTACTACTTTTGCTTTGTGTAAATGCCATGGTTGAGTAGAATGTACATGATAGCTTTTGAGATAATGATGTGAAAGTTGATGACTGCTGTACATTTGACAACGAGTAGTTGTTATTATGTGATGACAACGACGATGTTGTTGATGACGATAAACTAGTAGAGTTCATCAATGGTAACGGTGACACCTTTTTAATCTTCACCATTTTGTTTATTGATTGTGCAGTCGAAGTAGGAGATGATGTTGATATTGTATCGAGAAGGCTATTATTTGCTACTACTGACATTCCGCTAATATTATGGTTATATATTGTTCTACTATGAGAAGTCGTTGATCTAATTAACTCTTCTATCGTTGTTCTTCTATTTGTAATCTTTGATGTTGTGATACTACTTCTCCTCATCATTATAGCCGTTATTGATTGGTGAGTTCTCATAATTGCATTTGAGTTCGGCATCATCCTTATATGCCAAATTTCTATGAGAGTACCTACGAGAAGGCCAATGAACTTTCGTAGCCTATGTGTGTGGCGGTGGTATTATAGCAACTAATGTATAATAGTTCTACTACTGAAGCATATACCTTTTGCAGTGTGATATACTGATACCAATTAGCGGCGATAGCTGTATATAATATGATTTGCAATTGTTCTGTGAAAGCGCTATTGCAAAAAAAGTTATCTAAACTTTAATGTGCATATGATGTGCTCAAATTTCTAACCACCCGATAAATCAACACTACTAATACTATCCGATGAACGATGATATACGTCAACCACCCTACTAACTACGTATATATACATGTACTCTAGTGCTAATGAGTAGGGACGTCATTCATCGTGTGGTTTGCAATTGCTATCGTATGCATAAAAAAGTAAGGCATATGCTTACACGTGTAAGTTTCCTTAAAATCATAAAATAAAAAATAACAATCACAGGCTAACCTACTTGGAGTACTACACTATCTAACAATTAACATGGTGAAGCGTAAGCAGGCAGATGACGATGATACAGCAGCAGAACCGTTTGCTAAGGGTTTAAAAACTGATGGTGGACGGTTGGGTCTATCGGCTACGGCGGCGAGTGGAGGTAGCAGCAATGGCAATAATCCTTCACAACTCTCACACAGTGCAACTGCTACAAAAGGTGTAAGTTTTTGTGATATACTATATTGCACACCTATAAACGCTTATATTATAACTTGTCTAACTTTACTTCTTAATATATCTAAATAACTATAGCGTGCAGCACGTCAAAAACAATATTGCATAGCAATGGCAAAATTGAATTATAATTTAAATCAATGGGCACAACAACAATTATCATCAAGCAACATACCCAATGATGCGTTTTATGATGGTATAGTAAATAATTATTTATTACAAGTTGAAAAAATACGTCAACGTTATGATCGTGCCTATGGTGATATTGTCGTTTTTGGTCAAGGTGATTGTGGTCAACTTGGTTGTGGCGAGAGTGTGACAGAGGCAAGACGACCACGTATCTTAGCTGGATTACGTGGTAAGAATATAAGTCAAGTAGCCTGTGGTGGATTACATTCAGTAGCCGTGGATGATAGTGGTAAAGTATTTACATTTGGCTGTAACGATGAAGGATCATTGGGATATAATGCCGGAGAAGTGAATGAAGATGGTGCATTACCCTCTTCGGCTATTACGGGATTTTATCCCTCGGAGTTTGGTCCGAATGGTAGGACACCTGAGATGATGGATGGTAATAATCAACTTATCAAATTTGATAAACGAAAGGATGAAGTTATTACTCAAGTTGCCGCTGGAGATACTGTTTCCTTGGCATTAAGTACGACAGGTAATGTCTACCATTGGGGTGGATGTAAAGATAATGAAGGACGGTTATTCCGTCCCATGCCTCCGAAGGATGATACACGAAAATCTACGGGGTTTAAAGATATGAATGCCTTGGAGGAAGATGATGATCCAAAGTATTATCAACCTCCACGAGGTAATCAAGATTATCCTGCCCATTTAGTGGACCTTCGAAAGAAGGCAAAGGATATATCCGCCGGTGGGAGTTTTGCCGCTGTCTTATTGGAAGATGATTCCATTGTCACGTTCGGCCCAGGGGAGTGTGGTGAATTGGGACGGACGGTACCAAAGCTTGATAAGAAGACGCCCATGGAGATTGTTAAGAGTAAGTTTATGACGCCCTTGCCACCATTGAATTTCAAGCAAACTGTATTGTCAATTTCCTGTGGAGGATATCATTTGTTGGCCGTGACACGTGAGAATGGTCTTAGTGTTTACTCTACTGGATTGAATCAGTATGGACAACTTGGTCTCGGAGACATTGAGAATAGACAGGTGTTAACAAAGATCAAGTTTTTTGAAGGCAAGGATATTGCCAAGGTTGAAGGAGGATTGCAATTCTCCTGCTTTGTTGACAAGACAGGAAAAGAGTTGTATTCATGTGGTCGTGGTGACTATGGGCAGCTTGGCATCACTTTGGAGGAGCCTGATACAGGTTATGGCGAGAACGTCCCTTGCAGAGTGCCTCTTGTTTATGAGTCTAATAGAGGTAAAGTTTCTAATCCGAAGGAGAACTCAATCATCTTGAATGACATTGTGGAGGAAGATCAACCTGAAATTGTTCAGATATCTTGTGGCTCAACACACGCCCTTGCTTTAACGAAAAATGGAGATGCATATTCATGGGGGTTCGGGACAATGGGTGCATGCGGACAAGGGAAAGATGAAGCTGATGTTCTAATGCCCAAGAAGCTCGAGGCGAAAATGAAGAAGTCTCAAGGTGCAGCAAGCACATACAAGATTGAGTATGTGAGTGGCGGAGGGCAACACTCTGCGGCACTTGTTACTAGCAGTAGTCTCTCTTAAAGTATCACACCTGGCTGTATCAACAAAGCAACCTTTGAATCTTCATCGTTGTCCTTGACTTGATAATATAATGGATACCACAACGAACATCCTATGCACCTAGGTACTGTAAGTATCCTGGCTGTTTAACAAAGGTATGTAGTATTCTCCTAAGAGATCAATTGGCAAAATTGAATATAGATTAGCCAATGAAAGCACACTTAGCTCTTCCTTAGATAGATTGGTGGTATGATGATATGAAGAGAGTATATCTAGGCAAGGAGGATACCACTTCAAAAAATATCTTTTTTTCTCTCAATGACATCTTCTTGTGCATCTTGCCTCTTCTTCTAAAATATCCTACTAACATGCTAACTGGTATACATACACTCATTGAGTTCATTAATATTAGCGTATTCGTCCCCCTATAAGTCATCTGCTTTTGTATCACCACATAACTTGATGATAAAACCAAAATGTCATGGTATCATCAACCCAATGAGCTTACTTGCTTTGGAAGAGAAGAAGGATGGATTGGATAAAGTTAGTAGTATCAACTTGGACACATTCATATCATCTCTTCCATCTCCCGAAGATTTAATGGAAAACATATTAGAGGTGAGCATATAGTTTGTAGGAATAATGATTTTCAACATCATCGGTCAATGATCTTATGAACATCATACCTTCTTTGATAATATACCATAGGGAACAGTGGGAGAACGCGGTGAACAATATGTCGTTGCCCAATTCGGCGTGCTGTTTCTCATAGCAATGTAAGATACTTGTTGCAAATCTAAAAGTGTTGATCTTTCCTCCACATCACTGTATTCATTTTTCTTTAGCGGAGGCTTGCCATTTCTCGGTGATACATTTATTCATATACTTGGCATATTAATGATTCTATCAGGATTGGTAATTGTATACAAAACTGCCGCAGATCTTGATATTAACCTAACTCCTTGGCCTGTGCCAGTGCAAAGAGGCTCTTTAATCACTTATGGAATCTTCCAATATATGAGACACCCAATGTATGCTGGACTCTTATTTGGTATGGTAGGATTAAGTATACTCACTGATTCAGTTATAAGATTACTATTGACGGCAGTCCTATTCTTGATACTTGACATAAAGTCAGATTTCGAGGAAGCAAAGTTAATTGAAACATATCAAGAGGAGTACAAAGAATATCAACAGAAAGTCAGAAGCAAGTTTTTCTCAGCCAATATAAACGATTTGCTCAAGCCGTAGTAGTCACATCAATACTAGTATATTAGAAGAGTGGATAGACCATAGTAGCAAATCTTTACTTCATCGATTACACTATGTACATACAAAAAACAAAACTGGTTGGGTTCTCTATATATGGTCAATTCCCTTAGACACACTAGAGATATCTTAGCACCCACAAAATTTCTTCCTAGATCCAAATCAACCAGAGCTGGACTGACTTAGACCTAGATTTACAACCCAATGAAACTACTTGAGAGCCTGTTTTTCAAGATTCTTCTTGGGGGTATTTTCTTCTTATCATCTTTAGTCGTTGTAGACGAAGATAGAGTAGACACTACGTCTGACATGAGTGGCCTTGCAGCTGGGTCACTAGACCAACAATCCTTCATGAGTTTCTTGAAAGGTTGTGGCCAATAAGGAGATACTGCAGGGCGTTTTCCTTGAGAGCATACTAATTTCTCAAATTCTTCAGATGTTTTAATTGACGTGAAAGGCTTGTTCAATGCACAAATTTCCCATAGCAAGATACCGAACGAGTACACATCGGCTGGCAGGCTATATCCAGTTTCAAGTGCATTCTCTGGGGCCATGTACCGAGGTGTACCAACTTTTTCAAAGACTTCATCAAGACATACGACAGCAAAGCCAAAATCGAAGAGCTTAAGCATGCCATTCGAGTCAAAGCCGACATTTTCAGGCTTTAGATCACGAAATATAATCTTCTTAGAGTGGAGGTAAGACATTGCATTGGCTATGGAGTATGCTACATCGAGCTGCTCTGGGTTAACGCTGGGACCAGTGATTGAGTCGGGCTGCTTCAACCATGTGTCAATACGATCAAGCAGAGTACATTCCAACTTATCCAGGAGAATGAAGTACCCATCATTTGTCCGGAAAGCATCGGTGAGACTTCCAGATGCGCGGCCATACAACTTGATAATGTTTGGATGGCTCAAGTTGGCCAATATAGCAGTCTCATGTACCAAATCTTCCGCACCGATTCTAAACTGTTCTTCATCAGATCGAATCTGTGGACGTAAACATTTCATGGCAAAAGCTCTGTGCTCACGCTTACTAACGGGAAGAGGCCTTGAAAGTGTAGCTGTTGTCATGGATGAGGAAAGGGTCGTCGCCCTCCTTGAGGGACGACGCGGCTTGTCTGCCGTATCTTTCTTCATAACCTTGTGACGAAGTAGATTGGGATCGTTCAGCACTACTTCAAACACATCACTGTAACTTCCCATACCAATATGATGCTATGGTGTATAGATGAGAGGTTTGAGATTAGTATAGTAATAATGTGCATATCATATGTTCAAAATTTGATAAACGTCACTCACACTAATTGTAAGATCCGATTTAGAAAACTCGGGAATTTCATTAAACTTTTGTCTATTCAATACATTCACCTCCATTTGAAATGAATCCTCCAAATGTTCTTGGGCATTATATCCGACCTCAAGAGCTACTATGTCTCTTGCCAAAAGTATGTTGTTCTTGACATGATTCTTTGGCTTGTTCAGCGATAATATAACTGCTGGTGGTGCATCTACTTCTTCGCCCTTCTTCTCATCTTCACATAATGATTTATATTGCAATAACTTTTCTTCTGTCTTATTGAGTTTGGATGGTACCTTCTCATCATCATCTTGTGGTAGTGTAGGTAATGATACCGTTTTTGACTTTGATTTATATTGCCGCAACTCCTCTTCCACCTTACGGAGCTTGGATGTAAGCTCATCATTTTGTAATTTGCTCTCCTCTAATGCAATAGAAAGACCGGATATTAAGGCTTTAAGTTCCGCTATCTCTCTTTGGTCATCTATCGTACTACGCCTCTTCTTTTCTTGTTGTTGTAGTTGTATATGTTTCATAATCCTTGATCTTACTGATTGACGACGAGTATGTGCTGGATGTTGCTCAGTAGAATTATCTGAGCAGTAGTTTAGATGCTCTGTTGTTTGGATATCGTTATCATCATCATCATCCATTGCCGTTGGTGTTGTGTCGGTTGAGGAGGTGAAGGAGCTCTTCATCGTAATCGATCAATTACTTCAAAGGCTACGGCCTATTATTCAACCTAACTCATACCAACACAATCACCATTGCAATAGAAGTACACCCTCATCTCTTCTGCCTCTTAGACGGCGAAGGCAAGCCTTCTAACGCCAATGATTTAAGGCTAATTGCACCAATGTTGAATGACTGAAGGCGGTTGCTAATTAGGGAATTGTGACTCCACAACTCCATATATTTTAAGACTAATAACCATAGCCTTGCTATTATTAGCCCTATAACAAGAGAATGTGGTACTTTCATTTGAATGATACAGACGAGTACACTCGTCAAAGCTACTGATATCTATCACTTGATTAATTATTAACAAGTCTTCCTACACCACATTATTTCACACAAACGTATATAAACAGATACACAAACAGACAAATAGTAATCTTCTATTGGTTCTTCATTGGAAAAGTTTTCAGACATAACTGTACACAAACAAACAGTCCAATCTATTCGCTTGCTTATTCCTCTACAAAATGTTCAGTCTAGATACCAATAGATCATTCTCTATATATGATGACTGTTGGTATTCATTTCTATTACTTCTAATATTTACCATCCAACAATACTTGCCGACATTCTCCTTCTTGTTTGGTTAGTCCGCCTCTTAAGGTTAGGCTGACTCGGATCTTCTGTGTTCGTTCCATTTGTTGACAATGGCAAAGATAGGGTAGACACTACATCTGTAATTGATGGTCTTGAAGTTGCATCAGTGGACCAACACTTGATCATCAGATGCCTAATGTGCTTAGGCCACGATGAATCGACCATGGGACGTTCACCCCCCTCAAAGACTGCCGCTTCAAAGTGAGTAGCACTCTTGAAAGATGCAAAGGGTTTGGCTAATGCACAAATCTCCCAGAGCAAGATGCCGAACGAGTAAACGTCGGCCGAGAGGGTGTATCCTTTGTGCAGTCCATTTTCTGGGCTCATGTATCGAGGTGTGCCACACCTATCGAATATCTTGCCTGGTTCAACAATTCCGTTTCGAGAGTGACACTTCTTTTCTGGCAAGCCAATAGCAAAGCCAAAATCAAAAAGCTTAAGCACCCCATTCGAATCAAACCCGACATTATCTGGCTTTAAATCTCGGAACATGATCTTCTTGGAGTGGAGGTAACACATGGCCTTGGAGATAGTATGTGCTACATTAATTTGTTCCGATGTTGGACCTTGATGGCATAAACTATCTGGTCGTTTCCACATTTCAATACGATCATGTAATGTTTCATCTAGCTTGTCCAGGAGAATGAAGTATCCATCATTCGTCCGGAAAGCATTCGTTAGACTACCAGATGAACGGCCATACAACTTGATAATGTTTGGATGGCTCAAGTTCGCCAATATGGCGGTCTCGTGCACCAAATCCTCGGCACCGATTGTGAACTGATCCACATCAGATCGAATCTGTGGACGTAAACATTTCATAGCAAGGACTCTTCGTTGATCGCTAACAGGGGTAGGCCTTGATAGTGTTGCTACCGTGATAGATGAGGCATGTGTTGCCCTCCTGGAACCTCTCGAGGGTCGACGTTGCAGAGCTGCAAGGGAAGCTCCTGAGGATGGGTGGTTCGTCAACCGTCCATTGCCATGATGTGCCGATGTTAATGCCTGGGAACCATCATCAACTACTTCAAACACATCAGAGTAGCTTCCCTTACCGAGATGGCGCTGTAGAATATGGATGTGGATATGGCAATCAAGATACATGAGAAATGTGCACATCATGTGTCAAACATATTATATATCACAAATACATACAACCAAACAAAGATATAATATACTCACCTTAATTGTGAAATCCGATTTGGAAAACTCGGGAATTTCATTAAACTTTTGTCTATCCAATACATTCACCTCAGTGTAGAAACATTCCTCCAAGTATTCTTGGGCACTATGTCCAACTTCCAACCCTAATGTCTCCTCCTCTGATGGAGGTGGAGAGCTCCGTGCCGTAGTTGCACATGAATTCACACTGTTTCGGGTACGTACATCCTCCTCATCCTCCTCATTCGATTGAACACCACCCTTAACATAAAGATGGGATGCATCAAGTAAAGATGGTAGTGTAACCAACTCATCGAATTGTTTATGACCAACATCATTATGCTCGGTGGCATAGAATTCAGCGGCCACTAACTTGGCAGCCTCGACCGCAGATATTGATTGAGGACTTAGACTAATTTGATGACCATTATTATTATTATTATTATCACACTCCGTCGTCGATGGTATAGTCTGATGGCCAACAGCACCACTACTACCATCAGCCTTTTTTGGTGGTCTCTTTTTGATGGCAGGCGAGGATGGTAAACTTTTAGTAAAGCTTGACATTAAATCTTTCGAACTACGGCGTAATCCATTTGACATTCGTGATGTTATACTAGTTCGTCGACGGGGTGGTGGTGTAGTTGATGTCTCCCTCTGATGTTTAGTACCACTTGTATCGTTGGGATGAGGAGAAGGAGATTGTTGTTTATATTCTATCCTCATGATGGGCGATTCTACTGCATCTGATAGATTATCGATACAACATCCTATGCCTATACTTGCAAGATCTTCCTGGAGGTCGATTGTTTGCATTGTATATCTTGTGTATTATTATTTATTAATGTCGTGTAGGGGGGAGAAGGGGTTGATATATTCTTCAGTCTCACGAGAATGAAGTGATGGGTGAATTGAACTAATGTCCTATTTAAAAGATGTACCTATTGCAATAAAGTATAGAATGGATATGGAGGCTTCATCAACTTATATGATACCATACACAACTCTATTATTGCAATCACAGCTATCAATTATTAAACAGGAGGCTCGCTACTCAATTGCAACAGATGGGGCGTGGTTCTTCGAGACAGAGCCAACAATTCAACGATGTCAAAAATTGAGAAATGACTGGTATCTTTTCTGGTAGGTCTGTATCTATACAGAAATTATTAACAACTCAAAAGAAGGTTTGATGTCGACTTAGACACTCTTCAAGTATTATAACAGACTTCAATCTTGTCCAATGTCATTTAAGGCTATATAAAAAGATACCGAGATAACCCTATCTCGAAATTAACCCTATCATTGAGCGAATAGCCTACTTTGAAGCGGCCCTGCTCCGAATGGAGTTTAGAGAGGGCTGACTGTATGTAACCAACCATGCCCATATCCCTTGTACAAACAAAAATGCCTAGTTATGACCAAGTTCGATGTCTGATTTAAGTGTATATGACCTGATTTCGATTAAGCTTATTCATTGACTCTTTAAAAGTTTGGGGCTTAGTCTTTATTATCTAACATCCTCATACTGTGCAATATTTTCTTCTACGTTTCTGGCTTGCTCCATTGACAAAGTGATGCCTCTGGTCTTAACATTTCAGGCATGAACTTTCTTTGCAGTGGATTGAAGGCAAACTTTGGTTCACCTGCATTCTTCTCACATATCGGTATACGATTCCCATGTTTACGCATGAGAGATGACTTTGCAAATACTTCATCATATGATATAGGAGTATCTTCCAACAACACAGCACTGCAATCTTTTCTATCAATGTACCGCTGTGCAAATTGAGCCTGCTTAAAGGTGACTTGCATAGCTGTTCTATCTTTGCCACTCTTGCAAAAGACTGTAGACCCACCACCCATTTTATGACATGCAGTTGCTGCTCTGTCAAGGACTGAATGCTCCATTTTACCTGCAGATGCCTTGACTGCTTCACTAAGGGAAACTAGAGATGGATGGATTGGTAAAGGTTGAACTTGTTGCTGCTGTTGTTGCTCCATCATATCAAACACAGGAGGCGATGCTGATGCCAGAGTGACGCCTGGTGCTGTTGGGTATACAGAATGTGCATAAGCATTAATCTTTCGATACCCCTCAACATTCAAGACATACAAGATTTCATTGTCAGTTTCTAAATCACCATCATCATCTTCGTCACCATCATCCAGGATACTCCCACCATTATCCATTTCCTGATCTATCTCTCCAATACTTTCTATATTGCTAACACTTTTCAGCGGCTTGTCCTTAACATCCTTGATTTGACTAGTGACATTACGTCCGGCATTTGCACCCCATTGTCTTATGTCAACACCAACTTGAAATAACACTGGGAAGAATCGGACTGGTACACCATTCTTGAGTTCCTCTGGAACACGTGATTGATAGTAGGATGGTTCTAGTCCAATTTCAAGACGGTATTGCGATTTTGAGTGTGATCCATTGGAGATTAGTTGTACCCACTTAAGGTAAGGTGAATATGGCACGGGCACTCTTGTACTACTGTTAGAAGACGAAGGCCTTGAGCTGGTATCATCTGATACTAAAACAACACTGACAGATCGAAGTAAAGAGATTGCAACAGATGCATCTAAAATGCGGCAGAACAGAACATACGTTAGTAGAATAGTTTTGAATACTAAACAAACACAGAAATCTCACAAATGATACATCAGTCTTACCTTCAATCATTCCCAACTCCTTGCCCACAGCACTTAAAAGTCCTTCAAACGTTATCAAGTACCCATGGCGTGCCCATATACTTGCATTGCCTCTACTTGCAGGGCCACCGTCACTCAAGCTAGACATGTAACATGTGACAGCAATCCCTAACGCTTGTGAGAAGCAATTTGCTCTTCTAACCGCAATATCCCACGTTAGACTGTGCAATCGATGTGTACAATCAATAGCCTTACTACGATAGTGCGTTATCGCAGGTAAGTTGGGTGGTATATGACGAGAGGGCTTACCAGTACCCTTAACACCCGATTGTTGTCTTGCAACTGTTGCTTGTGCCCGAGACTTGAAGTGGTCTCCGACAGCGTTCTGTGTGAAAAATGATACAACAGCATGGCAAGAAGATTGTTGAGTGATATACATATGTAAGCAGATGCAATCATAGACAATGTATACTTACAATAAGACCATTGGTATAACCTTCCAACTCCTTTGCAATTTCCAATCGCTTCAGTTCTAATCTTTTTAAGCCACCCTTTGGATCATCAGACTTACTTGACTTGCCATCCTTTTCTTGACCCCCAAATCCTTTGGCATGGTCGGCAGGTGCTCCGTGCGTAACGCTGTGTGTTACTCCAGCCTGATCTGGCAATTGACCATCATTTAGTATATTCAATGAGAGAGATTGGACGTGTACATTGAAACCAATGCCTGCCAATAGAGGATCGCCTCTTGAGTTACTTGGACGGAATGGACGAGGTGTGCGCCGTTCAAATAAGGGAAGATTCTCCTCATCATCATCAACAACTGTGACCTCTATAGACGGTCCTGATTGTAATGATTGATTATACCTTTCATATCGTTCAGTCAGAGCCTTATCATTCTGTTCACGAATATTCGATTGATGCACCAAATATTTCGTAGTAGCAAATGAACCCATGGTAGCAATCTGACGTCGACGAATACCATCCGGTGTCGGCGGAGAGGCTACCAATTGTGAGTTGGGTGTAGGGGTATCGTTGTCAATATAAGGTGCCAATCCCAATTCGGAAGTGAGTGTATCTAATCCTACAACTGATACCAATCCCGAGGATGAAGAGGGTACAGTATCATCATTCGATGTCGGCGACGTTGGCAATCGCCTACTTGAAACATGGAGCAGTAGAACAAAGGTACCAACTTTTCGACCAGTGTTGGAATCCAAGGCTGGAATTAGAACTGGTGCCTTTTGCTCTTGACCATTATCCAAATAGTCTTCAAGATCAATCAAACCTTCGACACTTGTATTAGTTGCCATTCCTATCGAGATGTTATCAACCGGTGCATTATTGGCAGTATCAATTGCAACCTCTAATCGGATACTACCGACATATCTACCATTAGCCTTAGTCCCCATAACGCCAGGAAGTAGATCGTCCAATCCTGACAAGATTCGAGGACAGAACCGTGTTGAGATTGTCTCTTTCACTCCACCCGAGGATGTAAAGCGTCCAGCATTAAGACTACCATCAATATGTCCCGCTCCACTTGCTTCATCTAACAGTGGACATGATCCTCTTGCCAATGGTTCCTCAAAGATAGTATGTGGTGGCTGGAAAGACATACTCGTCTTGGCAGAGGGTACTCCTTCGCCCATACCAAAACCACTACATTCAACTACTCCGGGAGTATCCCCTTGCAATACCAACGCTACGAGTCCAACTTCAACAAGTGCTGCCTTATCTAACAAGGCAGCCTCTACTATAGCCTCACTTCGATATTCATCTTCCTCTTTTGATAGAAAGAGTGCCTCCTTGCGACGTGTCTTCTTTAGAGCATTTACTGCCAGTGTTTGTGATACGGTTGCTGCTTGTGCAAATAGTTGAGAACATGCAGTGGCCAGTGGTAAAGTTAATGATGATTCGACTGCTCGTTCGTTGGCAAGTAGTAGTGCAGATGATGATGTCTGCTGCTGTTGCTGCTGCTGTTGTTGAAAGACATAGCCCTTATCCAAGGGAAGTTGAAACATTTTCATCCAATTCAATTGTTGTCCCTCATCTGCCAATGGCGGAGGAGGTGACGACGAAACAGGATCAGTTAAAGTCCAACCAAAAGTGCATGGTGGACTAAATTTAATCCTTGGTGTGGCCGTAATGTGCAATGCGGCCGGCTCAACAGTACCATAACTACTTCGTTTAAAGAATGATGATTGTTCAGCCAACATTCCTTTGGTGAATGGTACATTAATCGAACCACACTTTGGTGGTTGTTGTTGTTGTCCAACACCTCCACTATTCATTAGTTGCATAATATTTGAATACAATATTGAACTCTCACCAATACAATATTCTCGATTTGCCACGGCCTTTAATAGTGTAGCACCTGATCGAAGATATAATCGTATAGTCAATGGTACACTACTACCTTCTTGATCTGCTAAAAAGGAAAGGTCAGGAACACATAATGGTATTGAGAATAATAATCCCTTTGCTTCAGAATTTTCACCATTATCAGAGGGAGGAGGTAATTCCACCCATTCAGTACGTGATAAACATACATCATTCAATTCACCACTGTTGATATGCAACCCTAATGCATTTGCCATGCTCATTCGAACTCCATCATTATCAACACTACTACCACCTAAATAATGTAAAGAGACACATAACTGATCACGATTCTTACCCCCATCTGCCTTAATTGCCATTGTGGTAACACTTCTTTCTATACTCTGTTGTGCTTTTTTCAATCCAGATTTTAGAAATTTCATTGAACTTCCTATAGATTGTTTATTGCTGTCTGACGTTGATTTGGTAGAGGTACTACTGTTGGTAAAACTACTTGTTGTGTCGTCACCAAACGACAAAGATGTAGAATCACCAAATGAATCACTCCTCTCTAAACTATTACCACTGTTACTCCTTCCCTTGGACTTATTCCATTTTAATAAACTTTCAACACCCCCCTCCAAACAACAGCCATTATTAGCTTGTATTATTAGATATGTATTAATATTCCCACCATTCTTCCATTGATTTGGTTGTTGAGAAGAGTTGGAGTTGGTAGCAATGTATAACCAAGGATCCCAATTTCGTTCCAAAGTTTCAATATTTGGTGAATTGTAGGGTACTATACGTTTATAACTCTTCTTTATAGTACTTTTATGTAATGATGCAGTACTATTGCTACTGCTGTGTAAAGACGAAGAGATATTATCAGTAGTTGTAGTTTTATTCTCCAACTTATCAATACTACCAAGGATATTCACTGAACTATTTGTTACATTTTGCCATATATCGGTAATGTTTGCCTGGGCTGTTTGAAGGTTGGATTGTGCTGCTTGTCCAAATTGATCGAAGGGATTTGCAATTGCTATTGTTGCTGTGTTGTTTGTTGTGGCTGTGGTTGGTTTATTCTTATCATCATCTTCGTTATTATTAGACGGAGATGGAGCCGCCGCTGCAAATGGATCAAACGAAGCAAATGGATTTGACATAATATTGGTCTTTGTCTTTGTTTATGATGTGTGGTAGTTGGTGTATAATTATAATTATAATTATAATTATCCAGGCTTCGTAGAAGGCTAGAGCTCTCTCACTCACTCGTTGTAATTGGGAGTCTTTGATAACTGAATGGGAAGTTATTGATTGAGTGACGAATGATTAATGAGGATGATAGGATTATCTAGATTATCATGATAAGGAGTTAGAGAGAGGTATCAGATAGATGACAAGAAGCCTGCAGCTGCCGCGTAACAATACACCACTTATGTGAGTTGAGATTGTTTATTGTGTGAAGTGTATCCTTTAGGATACCGCTAACATAAGAAATACTAATATGCATGCAATGAATGTTTATGTCTTACTGCTCGAGCAAACATTAGCCAATATATACTAAATCAAACAGGTCTTCTTTAATTTTAATGATAACAACACAACACTATCAGTAACTCGACAATACTTTATACGCCGGGCTTCTCACATCCAGGCCTCAAGTAATACCAGAAGTTCAGAATGGCACAAGTGACATAATATCCACCTAATCCATAGAAGGTAACTTCGGGTGCACCGGCCTTGAGAGCAATTCCAAACATAACGGGAATGATGAAGGCGCCGTAAGATGCAATGGCAGACGACCAACCTAGAACGGGACCTGCCTCTTCGGGTGGGAAGAGAACACCAATGGTGCGGAAGGTAGTTCCGTTCATGAAACCTAACAACAGAAGACGAGATGTAGTATATATATTGGTTAGATGGACTGTTGATTATCAAGCTTATCATACATAACAGAAATGAAACAAACGATGTCTTACCAGTACCAAGGAACAGACAGAGGAAGAGGAAGATGAATACACCATAGTATTTAGTGGGATCATCCAACTGGCGGCAAGCTTGAACTAAGGCTCCTTGACCAAAGGCTGCAATAGTAGTCCAAACAATAGCAATCATAGTCATCTTAGCCCCTCCGTATTTATCAGCCATGATGCCTCCGACGGGACGAATAAGGGAACCCACGAATGCACCAAGCCATGCAACGGCAGATCCATTGGGGGCATTTGGATTAGGATAGTCATAGTCTGTTACATACTCTCCCCCAGAGGCAGCACATGCAGCTTCAGAAGTTCCGAGAGTAAAGACTTTATCAACGATGCAGCCATCTCCTTGCAAATACCCGAACAAGTCAACAATGAGCTTGGGGAAACTTCCAGAGTACCCAATGAATGAGCCGAAGCACATGATATATAGCCATGTCATGATGTAATTATGCTTACGTTTGAAGATGACAACTTGTGTCTTCACTCTCTCACGTGCCTTCTTGGGACTTAACATCATGAATACATGCTCACAGAATGCTGCAAGAAGTACGAGAAGGAACTTGTGGGCGACTTGTCCTCCTGGAGAGCCGAGCATGGACGCATTGCGAGTGGAGATGAGCGTGATGACGCCAATGAAGGAGGCCAGGAAGCCCATGCACTCCATCCAATAGTAGTTGATCAAGCTTACGATGTTCTTCTTCTCGCCGTGGTTGGGCTGATTGGACATGTAGAAGAAGGCAAGGATGGCCGAGAAGGCACACAACGGGAACCACAACCATCCAGCATTTGCTGGCCTGATATATGTATGAAAGTCGTGTGATCATGTTTAATGGTTAGATGCTTAAGTCATAATCTTATATGCACATATCAATATAATACTTACCATCCACTGATGCCAGACGGAGCAACAGGTGCCTTGCCAAATGCTCCAGACATGAAAATCGGAGCAAGCAGCTGTGAGATAGAGACACCCAAGTTACCTAAGCCACCATTATATCCAAGGGCCTGTATGGATATTGTTAGAGAGAGAGAGAATGTTAGAGATGACACAGAAACAAAAACAGATAGAGTATGCGAAGAAGAGCTCTCTTCTTACCATGCCTTGTAGACGTTTTGGATAATAGAATGAGATGTTACTCATTGACGAGGCAAATGCTCCACCACCTACTCCACTAAGCAAAGCACATGCAATAAGAGCATTGAAAGGGCAGTCACTATCTGATAGGACAATGCCTGCAATGATCATAGGGATGCACAGCAAGATTGATGTGGAGTAGACTACGTTTCTACCACCGGCAACTTGTGTTAAGAATGCATTTGGGATCCTTAGCGTACCACCAGATAGACCTGCAACTCCAGGTAGGAGGAATAGTGTTGCGCGGTAATCCTTGCCCTGAAAAATGAAGCAGATGAGAGGAGCATATGTGAGCATATCATATGATCACTATTGCAATGCATATCATATAAGCAGCATTGGGCACATGCAAACTTCACAGAAACATACCTGAGGACTTCCCCAGTCAGAAAATGGATACACATTGGGGTCAATGTCATGCATCTTCTGGATCTTGGTAGCAATCACTGACCATACTAACCACACGCCAAATCCACATAACAAGTTGGGAATACTTGCTAGGAGATTACGCTTTGCAATGAATTTTCCAACGGCCTCCCACTGCTTCTGATCTTCAGGATTCCATGCATTAAGCTGTATAATGACGTGCATATGATGTGTGCATATGATGT
>Ga0214481_100395_pt1 | contig 22829 bp, 12 predicted proteins | sample M1_20Mar14CPVII9_4_FD_165057 | JGI IMG/M metagenome (GOLD analysis project Ga0214481, IMG submission 165057) | Marine eukaryotic communities from Monterey Bay, California, United States - M1_20Mar14CPVII9sort6BwellG10 | ecosystem: Environmental > Aquatic > Marine > Unclassified | place: USA...
TATACATCTATACATTGCCAAACAACCACTATTCAACAACCTACATGCTGCTATACCCCCACTTGATGGCCAAACATTGCCTGAGAGTTGGCAGGAAATCGAGTTTTTTCCTGATCTGAGGCATGAAACCCGCCAACATGTGGCTGTAAAAGTATGATGGGTGGACTTACAATCATGCTGGGAGTGTTCATCAACTTGTTATACATCTATACATTGCCAAACAACCACTATTCAACAACCTACATGCTGCTATACCCCCACTTGATGGCCAAACATTGCCTGAGAGTTGGCAGGAAATCGAGTTTTTTCCTGATCTGAGGCATGAATCCCGCCAACATGTGGCTGTAAAAGTATGATGGGTGGACTTACAATCATGCTGGGAGTGTTCATCAATTTCTTATACATCCATACATTGCCAAACAACCACTATTCAACAACCTACATGCTGCTATACCCCCACTTGATGGCCACAAACTTTTACTGTGAAGATTGCTATATATAGAAATAGATCTTCCTTTCAGAAAGTTTTATTGTCTGAAAAGTCATGGTGGAGGTTCCTTGAAATGTTCTGGGTTAGTTCTTTACGTTGCTATTATCTTTGTGCTTTCTGATTTCACACCAACTCTTGATTGCCCAATTATTTGTCAAAAGTTTGCTGCAGAGAAGTTTGAGATTTTGGCATTGGCATATAATCACCTCTCACTCTCACCTCCTGTGTCTCCAGTTTACTTACTCCTTACTTCACACATAAAACAGTTATTGCATGAAGATATTATGTGGTCTATTACTCTTATTATTATGAGCTGCCAACCATGGACTGAGCAGCTCATCAAAAGGTAGACACAGGGAGAAGCTAACTTCTCTTTTTAATAACTTAAAATATCTTGTCAATTACTCCATGTAAAAACTGCACCAGTGGTTTAGTGGTAAAATCCAACGTTGCCATCGTTGGGCCCCGAGTTCGATTCTCGGCTGGTGCACTCTTTTTAGTGTATTTGAGCTGTTGGGTGCTTCATTTGGCACTCAAAGTTAGTGCTGGCAATGAATTAGTCCTTTTTTCACAACAACCAAAAGAAAAACTAATAATGATACGATGGTAGAGATGTGCCTTTGTATGAGCTCCTCTAAGCAACACTATAGAGCTGTGCTCACACCTTTTATTACGCCCAGTAAAGAAGGGATAGATTGATGCTTGCTGCTGTTGTTGATACGGGAAGATATCATTCAGTGCTGGAGGATACCCTGTAGAAGGGAGATATGAATGTTTCAAGTCAGTTAATAAGGTAGTGTAGAGTTCCATAAGGCTATAGAATACAATGGAGATGAATAATAATACTGAAGAAGAAAGTGAAAATGAAGAATATACAACGCAAGAAGAGCATGATGTATCCTCATCTCATGAAGAATACGGTGGCAATATTAATATAAACAACATCAATACAAACAACAATATGAGCAATAATGAGGATCAAACTGATGATAACGAAGAAGGTACATCCTCTCATTATATGGAGGGATACACACCACTTAATTTTAATATGAATGCATTAGCGGGTGGTATGTTGTTAAATGACAGCAGTGATAGTGACAACAATGATAATGACAATAATATATCAAACAACAATATAATGGATGGAGAATTTGATTCGGGATATTATCATAATTTAGATGGACCACCACAACGATTGAATGGTGTTAAAGATAATGTCATGGCATTGGGATTTAGTACCATGCCTCCTGATGATGATGACGAAGACAATAATGATGTATCATCAAACAATATAGATGTTAGCGGTAATGGTGAACATATAAACTCAGTTTCAGAGTCTTTGGATATACCTGCTGATTTTCAATTGTTGGCAGAGCAGGCATTACGGGGTTTAGAAGTTGAGCACATATCTACTTTGGAAAGATCTATGGACTCTATGATTAATACTACTAATACTGCAACTGCTGATTTGCCACCTTCCGATTTGATGACATCATCAAATAATGATACAAAACAATCATCTACTGATTTATTTGAAGCAACCTTTCCATCTATAGATGAGGATGAAATTCAAGCTGGCAATGAACAGAAAACAAGTAGTTTGGCTTTTGCAACGCCATCTACTTTAACACTAGAGCAGGACGACAATTCAAGACCAATAACACTACCAAAGATACAACTAAAACAATCAAAAGGAATGCAATCTTCTAAACCAATGGATGTTAATGCTATCCAGAAGGCAATGAAGTCAATTCGTTTGAAATCACCACAACTAGCAACTACGTTGGATGAAGGTTCATCAACTTCATTCTCAACAAGTATAGCGCATACTGCAACTGATTCGGCCTTGAATACAATTCTCAAGTCAGTTACATCTGCTATTGAAATGTCACAAAAACAACAGCAACAACTTAAATCTCATGCAATAATCCCCTCTGGACCATTGGCAGCTTTTAGAAGAAATACACCCAAAGCCCAAAGTGCATCATCCAACTTAACAAGAAGTGCTACACTTTCAGACGCGGTGTTACGATTATGGCCAATTATTACATTTCGAAGGAAGATGAGAACCATGGGACTAAGTGGGATGACCAATCCTTCATCACCTCAATTAGCAGCAACAACATTAGTAATACATATAATCGGTACCGATGGTGTCGAATGCTCTTCAGAGGAGTTGGTACGCAAGTCAGTAGGCTCCTTTGTTCGCTGGATTGACGCCGCGTTAACTTCAGGAGTATTATCACATGAAAAGGCAGCTACAGCAGAAGTTGTAGCTCAACTAGATAGAATCAACTCATTACTGATTGAGTTTTCCGGGCCAAACATACCGAATGTATTAGTTGGAAAAGAGTTAGATCTATTGCCCGATAAGGTGAATTCTAAATCATCTAATGGTGGTGGATTGATATCCGCCAAAGCTACATTTCAACAGCGAGAGTATCATGAAGATAATACAGGTGACGATAATACAATAGCAGATTTAGTGATTGCCTTCAACGCCGGAATCTGGGGCTATGATAGTTGGAAACCAACAATTGCTTCTATGATAACTAGTGCATCATCTGGTAGGTCAGGGATTGGAGAGGCCCTCTTTGTTATCACGGCATATACCGTGGAAGAATGTGAAGATGATGCTGAAGTTATTGCTCAGGTCGTAGAAGAGACTGCATTGTCAAAGAATAATAATACAAGTATACTTGGAAGACAAATATGGGGACCTGAATCAAATCAATTTGCATCGAGATTGGAAAGAAAGACAGCATCAGCTCCTCTTGGAAGAAAGTATTATGAAAATGGAGCATGGCAAGCATGGCTGTTAGGGTAATCAAATTGGTATAACTCTTAACCATACAATCTCAATATAACCAACCAAAAATTACTTCTTTGTAGCAATCACGAGATCATAGTCATCCACTAGATTCTTTACATGCATATCAACAAAGCCAGCTTTCTCTAATCTGTGGAACAATTCTTTTGGCCTATACTGTCTTCCCTTTGTATAAGGTAACATAATCACATTCATACTTGTTGATGACGATGTACTAAACTTGACATCATCGGCAAGTAACAACTCACTAATAACAATCTTCCCACCCGAATTAAGACAATCATATGCCTTGTTGATTAGATCAATGTTAGTTTCGTCGGGCCAGTCATGCAAAATGTTTGAAAAGAGAACATAATCACCAGTCGGGAAGGGTTCATTAGCGAAGAAGTTTCCCGGTACAACTTCTATCTTGTCGGACAAGCCAGCTTCCTCGATATACTCTTCAGTGATTGGTTTAATTGCAGGTAACTCAAATACCAGTCCCTTAACATTGTTTGGATTTGACTGCACTGAAGCTATTGTATAGATCGCCGAGCCGCCTCCAACATCAAGTAATGTCTTTTCTTCTGTTAACGTATCTAATCCCAATACACCAGGTAACGCCTCAGCACAGCAATAACTCTGTGCATTCATATGTGACATGAAATGTCTTGCATTGTTTGCTACCTCTTCATCATCTTGTTCTAACATTTCCGACATGAGATCCTTCTTCTCTACAGGACGACTACACTCAAGTAAGGTTTCAGGTGTTGTAAAGTTTGAGCACATTGTGTCAGCGAAAGGACTGAATGTAGATGTTGCCGAACGATCCGATAGGAACTTACTAGCTGATGGTGTTAGCTCATAAACTATATCATCTACTGATTCATCACTATCTGTATGAACTTGCACTACCTCCATGCGACATAACGTAACAAGTAGTGCAGATGCAGCTCGTATCGATAGATTGAACTCCTTTGCAACTTGTGTTGGTGTCTTAGTATCACTGCCAATGAAGGTTGGTATACCTAGCTGATTACTCAAGAGAAATGCAACCGAATCATGATATAACATGCTATAGTCGAGATATTTACCATTTGTAGGTCCTTGCAATGGCAAGGATAAGTTGGTGGAGGAAGAATGATAACATTGATGCTTGAAAGATACATCACTTCTATTTGCAAAAAGAGACGACGACGCCAATACAACCGATCGACGAGCTCCTGTCCTCGATAAACCACAGCGAGCTGCAGAGGTGGCGGCGGCACCAATGGATGATATCATAGTTATGGAGATTATGATCTATGCCAATATCTACACATCTCAACTGCGGAGGGAAGAAGTGGAGGTTGCCTCATTAGGTAGGCTCTGATCAGGTTGGTCTTGGGTTGGCAGGATACATAAGCCGATATTTGTGTCCAATTTTCACCTCCTTACCATAATATAAACAATACTCTCATAGCTAGCTGTTGAGCCTACTATCGGCCTACGATCGCCCTCTCCTACGCCGACCACCGCCGCCGCAGAGCACCCTTATCGTGTCTATCGACGACCTATGATATCATTGCAATACTAGGCGGTCTATCTCGCCGCTGATAGCGCGTAGGCGGCCCATTATTCATCGTTATTTCGACGACAATAATAATGTGCACATATTATCGTTACAGCGAATCCCTCCTCCTCTATTAATACCATTAAATGGGGTACATTGCAATACACACATCGATGAATAGGCGGATTTAATGCTGTTAGTGATGTACAAGCCGGATAATACATATATTGAGGCTATAGGGGAGGCTATTGCAAAATTATTAAGTAGTATTTTAATACAGAAATGAAGAGGTTTTCAATACACCTCCCAAACACAACAATAACACCTCCCAAATAATGGTAATAGTATTAAAGACACCATTAATTAGCATAGATTCGGATTAGTAATGTTTGAGGGACAGTTAATATGTTTGTGAAGGTGTTATGATAGATTGGTGTTATTAATGGGGGGAATAATAGAGAGATAGTGTGTATGAAGCTATCTATTGCAAAGGAGGTGTCATATACACCAATCAACCGTATCTATTGGATAGATATATAAACAATTAAAGGGGTTAGTGCTACTGCAGTTGGATTGTGTGATGGAGAGTGTATCTATTCGTAATGGGAGTGATTTGGAGGGGATATGTCATATGTGTTATGTATGCAAATCCTGCTCAATTAGAGAGGGATGAACAGTATTAAACAGTCCTAATAAACAATATAATATATAAGATCACATTCTACATTGATATTCGATGCAATAAGGCACTAAACATAGATTAAATAGATGAATAGTATGTAAAATTGTCTGTTTTTATACCTACTTATCATGCCTTAATGATATCACCCCGGTTTTCGTCGGAAATGCAATAGTTTGTAGCCTAGTAGTAGTGCTTTTGATGAGTCTATTCGCCGAGTATCGGATTCGTAGAGTATACCACGGCTGAATATGGCTCGCCGCTGCAACCTCGTAGTGTCGTATTTTTGTTTTCAGACTTAGCGAAATAAAAATGAGTGTAGGGAGTATCTCCCCTTGGGTTATATACCTCCTAACTACGCTGTGCTGTAGTGAGACTTGAACCCCAGGGGAGGAAGACAAGGAAAGGATACCGCCAACCCAAGACCAACCTGATCAGAGCGAGCCTACCTAATGAGGCAACCTCGAAGAAGTGGAATTCAACATTTTCTTATGTAGGTATCTTTGACGACTTTGCCACCACCCCAATATAACATCACAATACTCAATACAACTTACCATAAAGGCATCAAAGTAAAACAATAGCTCTCGAATAGAAGAAACTAAGTACAAGATGATGTCGTCCATACACATACAAACCGATGATCATCAAAATGAGATAGATAATCTATCTCCTATGAATCATCCATCCTCATCGGTGGATAAAAGTATCTTTGTCAAAAAGTCTACTACCTCTCTACCCTCTCCACAATATACATTAGAAACAATGTCCTCCTGGACTTCATCCAGTAGTCCATCATCATTGGCACTGCAGTCATCGTTGTCAGCATTAGTTCAAAATAAGATAAATAATGATGATACTACTAATCATCAATCCTCATCGGTTGACAAAAGTATCTTCATCAAAAAGTCTAATTCTCTACCCTCTCCACAATATACATTAGATACAATGTCTTCCTGGACTTCATCCGGTAGTCCGTCATCGTTGGCATTGCAATCGTCGTTGTCAATTTGGCCGAGTTCTTGGCTTGGCGGCACTGTTGATGAAGGTGATAGCAAGAGTACCACAGCTGATAATAAATTGCCCACATCACAGGAGAATAGTGATATCAATAATACGAAGGCTACTGCTGTCGACGGACTTAAAAAGTGGGTAGAAGATGCTCTTGTTAATAATAGGAAACCTCAATCCTATACAACTAATGCCCGTGAAGAAATGTGCAAAGATCAGTACAACAATGAGCTCACATCAAATCGTAAAGCGTGGGTAGAAGAAACATTACTAAGGTCAAAACCTCCTCAATCCTATACAACGGATGCAAGGAATGAAATGTGTAAAGATCAGAATAGCAATGATCTCACAACCAATCGTAAACAATGGATAGAGACTACACTTTTATCAACCGATAACGATAAGAGTATATCATCATCGCCAGTGTTAAAAGAGGAGATACTCAATGAGATACAACAACTACCCTCATCGGTATCCAAGCGTCGTGAATGGTTAGCAGATGTGACACATATCAAAGCATCTACTGAATTAGAAGATGAGGTACGTCATGAATTTGAATTAGCCAAGATGAAGAAGGTCGAAGCAGAAGAAGAAGCAGTGGCAATCAAGAAGAAGGAGGAAGAAGATGCCGTAAAGAAAATGTTAAAGGACGAAGAGGAGAGAGTCAGACTCGCATATGAAAAGGTAGCCGAAGCAACAAGAGTAGCAGAGGAAGAAGAGAGGATTAGGAATCTATTTGCAACGGCTGAAATGAGGATTAAGAAGGCAAGACAGATGGAGAAAGAAAGTAAGAAAAGAGGACTAGCATTGCAATTGAATCGGCAAAAGAAGAAGACATTCTCAATGACAGTCAACTTCGACTCATCTGACTCCCCAGTGGTTAATAATAAAGCGAGTCTAAAACGTTCTCGAGTAGATTACAATGAAACTAACGAAGAAGGAGGTACTAAACAAGTAGCTGGTAAGAAGAGGAAAACATTGAAGGTGAAGAAGTTAGTGAAACGATTTGTTCCAAAGACTATGAGGAAATGAAAGTGAGAGTGGGTGACTATTATAGAATAATTATATGTAGCGAATATATGTCCCTATATTGGTTCCATACGGTCAATGTATACTAGGAGTATGCTTTGGTTTGTCTTCCCTGATACCCCCGCGCCAGACTGCCAGACTCCAGACATTTCCAAGGTATCCTTAGAGGTAGAGGATGCCATGCCCCCCAAAATAATAAAATGCAAGATCCAAAAATATCTTTATTGATCATATCAGCAGCCGCGGCCGGCATGCATACATAAGCATGACCTATAGCACGATACTTATCGGCGACGGGAATGGGCTAATCTTGATTTGGTTTGTTTATGATGCATCCATAATATTTTGCAACAGCGAATCTACAAAACAAAATAATCAAACCATCAACTAAAATAAACAACATAAGATATGAACATTGTCAAGACCCTACTCCTTATCGCCACTGCTGCTCCATCAGCTGCTCATACATTGCTACGAGGAAATCTACCAACTGAACAATACGTAACATCAGATATTTTACTAGGTACAAGTTGGACAGCTACTGGTGAGTCGGCATTTGTATTATTCATACATTATAAAACACATGTTCTAACATAAGTTACTATCATCCTCTCTTTCTTTATTATAAACTGCGAAACGCGCATCTTCCAGATATCTATTATGAGAACTATGGTGAGTTGAAACCTGTCTTAGACAATACTCCAGCAACATTGTTATTCTCCAATGATAACACTGCCAGCGGATATGCCGGCTGCAATCAAATATTCGGAGATGTAGTTATATCATCTTCTACACTTGAATTTGGAGAGGTAACACAAACAATGATGGGTTGCTTTGGTGATGTTGGAGCACAAGAATGGGCATTTAGTAGTGCAGTGTTTAGGGAATCAGTTCGGTATAAGATTACAAGTACCGAAGATGATGACCAGGTACTCATACTAGGCGCTGTTAAAACAGGTGAGGTGACCGCTCGTTTTGTACCATTACCGGAACCTACATTGGTCGACTCTGATTGGGAGCTAAATGGTGTAATAATGGATGATAAATGGGGAAGTATATCACACACATTTACAGATGAACCTATTACATTATCCTTTGATGAAACAACTTTTAAAGGATACACCGGGTGTAATACATTCCAAGGAGAATGGGAAGATGCATCACAGGAGGATAGTACTTATCTAATGTTTCGTACTACCAATCTAGTTACAACTAAACGAGGATGTGTATCACCATTTCCAATGGACGATGAAGATGAACATGTAAAAGCTATTGCAGAACAAGAGCAAATTATTCTTGATGCTCTGAGTCAAGATGTAGTTGCCTACAGTATTGAACAAGATCGGGGTGGAGGACTCACTTTGTATGATACTACTGTGAATGATGATAATACTGTAGATGTTGGTGATCGAATGGTCATATACTCTACACCTAGATCGTATGAAGACGAGGAAGACAATACATGGGCAAGCTTTGACTAAATGATGAAGATAATAGAATGTAGTTGGATAATGATAAGATGTAAAGTAGATTGTTTGAAACTAAATGATATCCTTAACCTTATATTTATCATCGTGTCCGATGCTAATGTTGGGTGCTATTCGTGTGGAACACCCATCCAGTCTTGCCCAACAGAATTCCCAACCAATCCACTCTTCATTATTCCTACACGTCGGCCATTTATAGACATCTAATGCCTGTATATGTAATCTCAATAATGATCCCGTACCATCTTCTGTTACATAGAGTCTGCGCATTTGTCAACTGTACATCAACGGTCGTAAAGCTCTTGACCACTTTGCATTGATAGTTATCTATACCGCTGACATCCGTACTAATAGTAACGATACTTTTCATTATCATATGCAGCAGCCTCATCCCTCTGTTTACTCTTGATCTCTGATTGTAATGCTTTCATGTAATCATCTTTTGTGACATGACCATCTGGGTATAACTTCTGTATTCTGTTCAATGACTCATTATCTCCACTCCTAATTGCAATCATCCAATGTTTCAATGCTCTTTCCATATTGCCTTCCCCCATCTCCTTAATACCTAAATTGTATCTTGCCTTTGCATTTCCTCCCATAGCAGCTAGCTCCCAGAAATATATAGCCTTCTTCTTGTCAACTTCTACTCCTCTACCAAACATGTATGAATAACCAATATTGTTATTATGGTTACCAAGTTCTGCTGCCCGATGCCATAATTCCAATGCTTAGGTATAATCTTGTTTAAATCCGTCTAACCCACTAGCATACTGCCTTCCTTGATTACAGATCGCAATAGGATCATCAGCCTCTATTCTTTTCTTAAATCTTTCGACAACCCCCTCGTCTGAAATCGGCATTGGGGCTCTACAGAAGGGACAAGTTCTCTTAACAATTCTTCCTTGATTATCGTAGACAGGTGCATAAACACATCCACAGCATATCTCCTTTCCGCAACACGCATAATATTTACGTCCCGTATCAAGTGTAGGTAGAAGTAAAAAGCAAATTGGGCAATCTTCTGCTGGTGGCTGTTTGAATAGTTCCTCATCACTAATCTTCTCATCGTTCTCCAAATACATAATATCTAATTTACGGATGATTTCGTTGATATTTGAATTGTTATTGTCCAGTTTCGAGGGTGGTTGCGCCTCTCGATTTTTAGCAGTGCATACTTTGCACCTTCGTTGATGCTGTTCTAACTTCCATTGATTCTTACTATAACTATTCTTCGGTAAATCTTTATGACATGCGGCGCAGATCTTCATAATAGATATCGATTGCTTGCTATATCAACTCTAATACTTGTTATGTGTGGTGAAACTTTGCTTGATATGTCTGCCGATAGTTCCACAACCACCGCTACCATCGCCACCACTACCGCTGATACTATATAATATATATCCTAATTATAATGGCAGCAAAGGGCGTCAAAAACTAAACATATATGAGATGAAATAAAGATGATAAGTGAATGAACTGATCTTTGAAAATAGATTTACAGTGAACCTCTGTAGATTTCTGTATAACAACTATACCTTCCTTCTTTTTTTCCAAATATTATTAATATTATATCAAATAATAATAGTCTAGCCTTTTAATGTTATCGCGATAGAGCAATATATCTTCCACAACAAACTAATAGCAATGACAAAAGCTGTGAAATACGGTCGAGAACAATTCCGGTTCAATTTGTTACTAGCAGCAGTCACTATAAAAAGATACCACTCTAGCCGTATTTATTCTGTCACATTTGGCACCACACAAATCTCCCATAGCAAAAAAAAATGACACAGAAGAAAGTATGGTATCATAGCATAGATTCCATTAAACTAGGTATAATATAATGACCACCACAAGAAGAAGCAGCGCTAATAATAAATCATCAGCTCCACCATTAGGCGAGGCTGATAAAAATACCAATGATGGCGATAATGGTGGAACACGTAAATCATCATTAAGATCATCACAAAGAAGAAGTAGTACAGCTGGAAATAATAACGAGAGCTCAAACAACAACAATAAAGCACCAACTCAATCATCTACTAATATGAAACAGAGTACAGAATCAAATACTGTACGACAATCGAAAAGGTTGCGTCATCGTACAGCTGAATCTGATATATCCTCTTCACAAACTACTGATATCAATAATAATAAACGAACACGTCGATCTACAAGGAGTGTACCGAAACAATCTTTAGATAATAATATATCAATGCCAACAACTAATAACAACAATACCAGCAGGAAGCGTCCACCATCCAAATCCAAAAAGAGACACTCCAATCCCTTTACCACTCCCAACACTCCCTTTACCTCCATTACCCCTGCATATCAACAGCATAATCCACGTACAATAATAATAGGCGCCGGTATCTCCGGCCTATCAGCAGCACGTGAATTAAGTGAACGTCGTCATTCTGTATTATTACTAGAAGCACGTTCCCGTATAGGCGGAAGATTACGAACTATAGATTTAATGTTAGATAAGGAATGGAATGATGTACGTAATGAAGTTGGTAAGGAAGTCGTTCAAGAAGAAAAAGAGGGTATTAGTGATTTATATAAAGTGAGTGAATGGCATCCAGTCGATGTTGGCGGGGCATTTATTCATGGTACAGGTGTTAATACTACTAGTGACGTGTTGGCGGGTGTGGGAGTTGGTGGTACTGTTATTGGAAGGTGAGTATTGTTTGTAAATGTGTATGCTTTGTATGATTTTGTATGTGGTGTTTAACTTTGGTTGTATAATATGCTCACTTTTTCATATCTCTTGTTGCAATATAGTCATGATTTTGGTACCTCTAGTAAGAAGCGTAGTATGAGTATTGATATTCAACAACAACAGCAGCAGCAGCAAGAAGAGGATAAGAAGAAGAAGCCTGCAATTCGTAAATCAGATCGTAAAACGAGATCAGGACAGCAGCCTTCCAATGTTGATAATGATAAGAAGATGGCAGCTTCAACAAATACCAAAAGCAATAACAAAACCTCAACAACATCAACGACAGCAGCAACAACAAAAACAACAACAGTACGACCAGTAACAGATGGTATAGGATCACTCAATCCAGTTTACATATTAGCATCTCAAAAGTTAAACTTACCACTACACGCCGCAGAAGGTGTATATACATGTCTAGTTGACCATACTGGTAAATTAGTTAGTGAAAATGTCGATGATATAGTGAATGATGAATTTAATACTATATTAGATATGGCTACGAAATGTTGTGAGGAGGGGAAGTATGATTGGAAGATTAGTAGTGATAATGGAGATGAGGATGAAGGAGTAAAGAGTAGTATGAAGAAGAAGAAAAGGGTTGGAAAAAGGAAGAAAGCAGCAGCAGTAAATGATATAATTGGAGAAGAAGATGCAATTTCACGTCCCTCGCCTAATTCAGTATCAGATGATACTGCGAATACTGCACTTCTGTCTTCAAAGAAGAAAGAAGATGAAACAACAATTATCGACCCATCAACAGACTTTGGTACAATCTTTGAGGAATGTAAGAAACAATATCATAAAACTATGAAAGAGAAGAAGAAAGAAAAGAGTGCCGCATCATCCATGACATCATCCAATACAAAAACAACAAACAGTAAAGAAGAAGAGGAAGTACATAACAACTTATTCAATTGGCATGTTGCCAACCTAGAAATGTCAAGTGGTGCACCAATGTCAAAACTTGGACAAAAGTGGAATGAGGATGAATCATTCGGATATGGTGGTGATCATTCCTATTTAGAGGGTGGGATGAGGAATGTTATTGAAAGTTTAAGTGATGGGTTTGATGTTCGGGGTGTTGGTTGTGATGGTATTGACAATACTAATAATAGTGGAGTTGGGAATGGATTGAGACGAAGTGGTGACTTTGCTAGTTTGTTTAGTAAACCATCATCTGATGTCAACTATACAGATCCATTAATGGGAGGAGGAATGAATACAACTAGTAGTACTAGCAGAGGAATTATACAATGTGGAATAGAAGTAGTGGGCATCACAATTGTTGAACGGGATGAAGTGAAGCAACTACGAAAGAGGAAACGTCCTCCTTCTTCAATCAAGACTGACGAAGAATCAGTATCACTCCGTAGATCCCATCGTGAGAATAGGGGTGTAAAGTTGGCATCATTTATGGAAGAATTATCTCCAAAGTCAAAGACAAAGGCGGAAGACGAAGAACAAGCTGAAGAGAAGAAGCAGCCTCCTATGGATGAAACATCTTTACCTTCCTCAACATATGGAAATGAGAAAAGTACAGTTGTTCATCTTACTACGAAATGTGGACTAATACTTGAGGCTGATGCTGTGATTGTTACCACACCACTTGCAATACTAAGTATCCCAAAAGGCGAGAAGGGACACATCTCATTTGATCCACCATTACCAACATACAAACAGAATGCATTGAACAGATTAGGAGTAGGAGCATACAATAAATGTTGCATGTCATTTGAGAAACCATTTTGGAACAATTTGCCACGCCATCTATCATCGTCATCATCAAAAACAACCAAAATGCCTGGTAATTGGAATGATGAAATGACACAACGGTTTGATTTCATTGGACATGCCTCGGTGGAACACGGTAAGGATATACTCTTTCTGAATTTAAAGAATGCTCCAATCTTAGTTGCCATTTATGGTGGAAGTGATTACTCGAAACAAGTTGAAGGTATGCATGATGAGCAAGTTGTATTTGAATGTATGAAAGTTTTGCATAAGTTATGCAGTAATGCAATGAAGGCAAATGATGATACCACAAGAACACGGCGTCAGCTTGATTTAGAAGTACCTGATTGGCCAATCGATTACTTTGTTAGTCGTTGGGGATCTGACCCATATAGTCGTGGGGCTTTCTCGTATGTACCACCCGGAGTGAATGGTTTTGAAGAGTTGACTGCAATGTCTAGACCAGTACATGATTACCGTCCAGAGTGGGAAGATGATATTGAGGAGGGCAAGAAGAATAAGAAGCCCAAGAGACCATTGATAATGTTTGCAGGCGAAGCAACGACACCATATCATCCATCAACTATGCATGGTGCATTCGAGACTGGCATTCGAGAGGCATACAGACTTGATTTGGCACTGGAACCGTCGATGAATGGTCTTGAATTTGACGAATCAGTTCTATACCAACCAACCTTTTCTTTGAGACGCGGCCAGACAGAGCTTGACTTTGCTTCTACAGCAACGGCATCAAAGAAGCAGCCTGGTAGTTCTCATTCTGCAGCAACATATAGTGATCGATTCGGTAGGGTATCCCTCGAGGCAGCTGCCGCAACTGGATGTAAAAAGTGTGCCAAGGAATTGGGAACCGGAGAGAAGAGAAAGGATTGTCACTCAGATCAGTGTCCACGAAAGATGTTTGGGAGTGCACTTGAAAGATCATTGCCACCGCCACAGCCTATCGTCAAACCAGTTCAGCAGGCCAAGATACCATCCAAGACAGCACCCGAAAGTAGTACTCCAAACGATACTCAAGGACCTCAGAAACCACCAAACCTTGTTCTTCCACCGGATATGAACAAAATCTCAGCACCAGCACCAGAGATTGGAACTGGATGGACACAAGAAGTTGTTAGGCGTACAAAGAAGGGCAGCACGTCAAAGTCGGATCGTTTCTATATTAGTCCACAGGGTAAGAGGATTCGGAGCTGGGCTGAAGTGTTACCTCATGTGAGTAAAGTTGATGGCAATAGTACTGGCGGTGGCAAGTTGGCTTCTAGTAGTAGTAGCATGATTGACACAACATCTGAAAGTTGGTGGTTTGATCACGATGCTTCCATCTTACGAGGAGTTGAGAGTTTTGGGGCATCGACTAAAACAATGTCAATGATCAAGAAGAAAGTTCTAGCACCGGCGGCTGCAACTCACAGTCCAAAAGAGATGGAAGATCGTTACAAGTTTCTTATGGGCTTAGTTGGACATACTGATAATGCTGAATTGGACGATCAACACAAATGGAAGCTGCCAGGACGTCGAGGAGGATCTTGGCTAGCAGCCGGTGTTGATCAGAAGAGAAAACACACCATGAGTAACGGACACCAAGTAGCCAAGAAAGCAAAGAAAGAGGTTAGTGTTCAAGTTGACGAGCCAACCGTGAGCGATAGGAGCCGCCGATCACCAAGGAAGAGAAGCTGATTCGGTCCAATAAGTAGATGCAAGTAAATTAGATACTAGTCCACATTCAATCAATAACTAGTTCAAAAGTATACACTGTGTCTATACCTCCATAAAAATCACAAGTAAATTATGGAAATCTGTCAGCCATGTACGTAATATGGCGTCATTCGATTTCCCACTTGAGCTTTAATCTAACAAGAAAAACTCTCCCTCTAAATAAATGAAGGAGAGTTATATTCCTCACATCCCAGTTTCATCTGGTGGAAGACCGTCGTCTTTACCAGGCAATCGTTTCATGGCACCAGACATTTGATACTTGCTAGCTCTTCGTCTAGCCAGCTCTGCAATGAGTTCTTCCTCGGAGGCAGATGCCAATGACTTTGATGCATCGTCACTAGAGCTATTGTCCGACGAAACAACCGCTTTACTTTCTTCCACATCGTTCAAACTTTTTGCCTTCTTCTTGACGGGTACCTTGCGGCTCTTGGCAATGGTATTTTCTAAGTATGATCTCATGATCGCTGTGCTGTCATCGTGTAGGATTGGAATCAGGGCACGTCGAATGTGATCATAAAGATTAGGATAGAGTGTCTCTTCCCTGGATAAAAGCTTCTTCATTCGAGCTCTCTCCTTTGGTTCTTCAAAACATGCAGGGCAATTCTCATTAATGACTGGTAGGTTGTTACTTTTGGCAAACTCAGTCATGAGACTCTCTCTGCAATAGACAAGAGGTCGAATGACCGATACATCACCAGCATTGATCTTGTAGTTGGCTTTCATCGTTCGTATGAATCCATTGTGCATGATACTCATCAAAAATGACTCTGCACAATCATCAAGATGCTGAGCAAGAACGAGCTTGTTGCATTTGTTCTCACGAGCACATGTGTATAGATTACCTCGCTTCATACGAGCACAAAAGGCACATAGTGATGATACCGTCTTTCCATCCTTTCCACTCGAAGCAGCCCGTTCCACTATATCATCTTTAATGTAATGATACTTTAATCCAAGGCCCTCTACATATGGTATGAGAGGACTTGGATCAAAACTAGGTGTCATGGGATCAATCGTGCACACTTCAATCTCAAACTTGATTGGTAACTTCCGCTGAAACTCAAGTAAACAGTGAAGTAGACTAAGTGAATCTTTTCCTCCACTCAATCCAAGCAAAAGTCTATCTCCTTCTTGTACCATGTCCCATTGAATCATCGCCTGAGTTATAAACCTCATCATCTTTGGAGGAGGTTTGATCTTCCCTTTATTCTTTTTCTTCTTGTTACTTTCTTTTGTATTTGACGATGGAGGAACGGCGATCTCTTTAGATGGACCAGCAACATCACTGCTTACATTCGCCTTCGTTGATGCGATATGAGGTGGTACTGTGGACTGACCCCATTGAGAAGAATCTCGTGACGGCTTCTTCTTCTCTCTCTTAGTGGCAGCTGGTGGAAGGCTCGATATTTGCTTTGTAGGTGGAGACGTATCTGGCTCATTATCAACGGCACCAGTTGAATCAATCTTCATTGAGTTGATAGCTTCACATGATGGAGAGGAGGTTTCTTCCATGGTTGCACTTTTACGCTTTCTACCAACAGCAGCAACAGTTGCTTCATTGTCAGCTTCATAGGCTTTTAAGAAATCTTCAATAGGCTGCCATTCATCCCGAGCCTTTGAGAAGACTTCACATACCTCGCTCAATTCTCCTTCATCAAATCCATCCTTGATTTCAGCATAAGATGCTTCACCGGCATGATCTCCTTCTTTGAATGGTATGGGATCAGAAGACTTGATTGTGTAGTCAACATTCATCTCTTCTACCTCAGTAGTGCTATTGCCTTCCGGTGCAACCTCAATCATCATCTCTTCAATACTCTGGAAGGCGTCACCATTATTCCTTCGAATGCCATCCATTCTAACGTCAAGTCCACCCAACAAGGCATCGTCAACAAATGTTTCCGGTACCTCATCTAAACCCTCACGAAGACTCTGTGATACCTCTTGTTGATAGACATACCAACGCAAGTCCTCGAGGGTATCATCAACGCCTCCACCACTACCCAGCATACCACTAGCAGTATTCATCTTCTCTGCTTCTGATATGAATCGGGGATTATTCTTGGCTGCTTCCAAGATTTTGTTGGCATTATCTGTAGCTTGGGCAAGACGATCACGACTTGCTTGGATATTATCCGACATATCATTCATAGAAGGCTGACTTGCAACACTCTTCTCAAAAGTCGTTGGAGAGAGTATATCATAATGGCTCAACCATCGACGCTCACTCTTTCCCAGTGGTTTGCCACGTCTACTCCAATGCCTCCACTCACCAGTCCGATGATCACAAGTGTATTGAGGCAACAAAACCCAGCCATTCTTTGCCACCCAAATTAATGCCGATATTACATAATCAACCTCCTCTTCTCGTATTCCCTTAAATGGTAACGATAGTCTTGAATAACCTGGTCGTAATAGTTCACATGGCCGATCTGAACGTAGTAATGCACATTCAATTTGTTTATTTGCATTGTTTGGTACCTCCACATTTGATTCATTGATGGTTGTCATTCCAAGTAATCGTTGACTATATGGTCCTGAACATTGACAACCACCTCTTGACTGAATACCAAAGACATCATTTAAGATCGCACATACGTAGTTGTAATGAAGGAAGCGTTTACCACATCGAATAAGGAAGGAGAAGATTGGCAAATGTCGTCCAACACACGATGATGAGTAAGATGAGGAGGAGGATGAGCCATCTTCATTGACAGTAGTAGTACCAAGCATGATCAAATTCGGTGCGTGTTCCTTCAACTCCTTCACAACACGATCATAGGTTGAACATTCATATTCCAACAATGTCTTGAGTGGACACTTCTTCTTATCTCCGCCACCACTACTCTCCTTGTCATCTGCAACACTTTGTACAATACGTTCATACTCTCTACCAACCCTCCGTCCAGCTAATAAACTCAATCCAACACGCTGTACACCTAGCCCATCCGGAGTGCCACCTTCATATCGTTCAATACGATTACTTAAAAATCGATGTGATGTATTCGTGACATAAAAGACAGTCTGGGCAAGATATTACGTGCATAGAATAAGATATTATGTGAGCATCATCACAAATCGACAAACAAAAGACGTACATATCAAAACGACAAACAAAGGACGTCCATATCTTCAACTTACCCCACCTCCCGAAACACTTGGTGGATTAATTTGTGATATTAAATGTTTCTTAATGATCAATACACCCGGCGAACTTGGTCCACCATAACATTTATGTGGACTAAAGTATATAGCATCCTTACTTGGATCAACAGCATCATTACCTCCTTCATTACTAAACTGAATTGGATTTGGATTCATATCCATTTTAAGATAAGGTGCACCACTTGCATAATCAAAGAAGGCTAATGCACCATACTTATGTAATGTAATTGCCAATTTATCAACATTGGCAATTATACCGGTAACATTACTAACTGATGAGAATGCACCGATACGTAATCTTCCTGAATTTGAATTGTATCTTGGTAAATTTAGGTAACATTCTAATTCAGATATGTTTACCATACCAGTTGTTGGTTCCTCGGGTATGGTAATAACTTCGGCACCCGATTCTCTCCAGGGTAATAAGTTGGAATGATGTTCGTGTGGTCCGACGAATATAACTGGTCTCATATCCATCATCACTTCTGTATCATTATTATTATTGTTAGAATTGTTAGCTTGTTGTACAATACCTTTTAAATTCAAAGTATCAATCAGTATATTTACAACTCCTGTGACGCCATTACCCCCGAATATGACCGTATCTAATGATGCTTTACCTGTGATACGTGCGTTCGTTGCTTCGGCTACTATTTGTCGTGATTCAGAGAGGTAGGCTGTTGATTGTGATCCTGTGTATGTTATATTCTGTGTAATGTTTAAGTACATATATTGTTGTGCATAAGATGTGAGCATATCATTACACCGTACAAACAATCACTGCAAACAATTTAAACTGTTCGTCATGCATGCCTTTTACTTTTACACCCCTTATAAAATCACAATACAAAACAAAAACATACTATAATATACGTACCGTGTGTGTATTTGCATAACAACTCATACTATTATCACGTAGATAATTTTCAATCGATTCAACAGGCCTTTGTGACGCAGTTTGATCACAATATATCAATGGTACTGCACCCCCGCCACTGCCAACCTTGGAGTTGTTGCTGTTGGTAGATGATGTTGTTGGGGTAGATGACATGTCAAATGGTGAAATAAAAGTTGGAAAATTGTATGATGATATGATATCATTTTTATCTCTATTATTATTATTATTATTATTATTATTATTATTGTTGTTGTTGTTGTTGTTGTTGTTGTTGTCATCATCATCATCATTAGAGGGTGGAGGATCACAAATAACATCATTAGCCAGTCTACTTCGTAATTCATATATCTTATTCCAAACTGTATTATTGTTGTTATCTTCTTTATTAATTATACCCTTAATTTTGCTGTCGTCATTACTTTCAGAATAAATTGACTTTTCATTAGTCCATACATTCTCTGCGCTACATTTATTATTATTACCACCACCGGCAGCATTAGTAGTAGTAGTATTGCAATTCATCTTCTCTAGTAGGATGATAATGATATTTGATGGTTATGTAGCATAAATAATCAAGGATTTTTTGTGGACTCCGGGTACTAAAGATACCATTCATCTTCTCCTTCTATTACGTGAGGTTGGCGATAGAGCTCGAGCACAATGTTGCCAACAGTGGTGGCAGCTAATGAACAAACACCTGAGCATAGGAGAGGTAGGAGAAGTAATATGGCACATCCTCTTCCGATAATGGCAGCAGCAACAACTGTAGTTATTAATAAAGATAATAATAGTGGAAGTTTGTCGCCGCCGCTCTTCCACATTTCAAATACGATATCATATCATTATATCGTTCATCCTCTTTATTAACTTTATTGCAAAATGATATCCATCGATTGATACGTATGTATTGAATCATTTGGAGTAAAGGGGGGTGATTTTATATATTACCACGGCTTGGAACGTGTAGATATTAATGGACAGCTTGGAGATGTAAGATCTTGGGATAGTGAAAGTAAATGTTATACAATCCACTGGGAAGATGAAAGTATTGACCCCTGTGAAGTGCACCAAAGCAATGTTCGTGTTCCAAATTGCATTTGTGATCAATGCATGGGGAAGGGCGATCCATTTGGGGAATGTCCATTGAATATGAAGTAACAAAACTGACACTCAAACCATAATATCTTTTGCTAAACAAAAATTATCATGCTATACTATCTCTCTGGTCTTCTTCTTCTTACGACTCCCTTTACTCTGTGAAGTTGACTTTGTAGACTTACTCTTTCCAGATGATTTGCTCTTACCTCCAGCAGTTGACTTGGTACCCTTGCTCTTGCCAGCAGTGCTGATAGTATTACTTTCTTCTCTTCTGGCTTCTAAAAGTTTGGATATACTTGTCAACAATCCACTTCTGACTTTATTATCTTTCAATTCGAGATATTGAAGAGTATCATTATCTTCCTTAAGGACGGTAATTAGAGACTGAGCTGCATTAGAAGTGATTTGATTGTCTTCTAGGTTGATTGAAGTCAGTGTTGTATTGGTCTTGAGGGCATCTTTCAATTCAGAAGCTCCGTCATTACCAATATTGCAGTTCACTAGTGAAAGAGTTGTAACATACTTGTTTGATGCACTCAGTGCCTTAAATAATGATGATTGACTCTCCCGGCCTAGCTCTTTTCCATCCAATTCTACCTTCTTCAGGCTTTTGTCGTTGGCTACGACTCTATGAATCAACTCATCAATACTACCTGTACTATTGTCTTCATCACCGTCATCATCTTCTTCGGCGCTTGCCTTGTTACCGCCATCAACATAGTACTGTTTTTGAGCTTCTAAGATCCGCTTGTTCTTTTCCTGCCATGGTATCGATGTATCTTTCATTATTGCCATGACTGCAGCTCGTTTGGCCAACTCGGCATCAGTTTCCTCGGGTATTTCATGACACGGTGGCTTACTCAAATCAACTTTAACAGAACTTTTTAAAGAAGAAGCTGCTCTACTCATTGCTGAACTTTGGGCAGACGATGCTCTGCTCCCAGAGACTGCCGAGCTCTGTGCTGATGACGCTCTACTTGATACCGCAGATAAACTTGCCCTGCTACCAGAGATAGTTGACTGAGCCTGGCTGTTACTCGCACCAGTAGATCTTGAGACAGCCGAGCTGCTTGCCCTACTAGACTGACCAGAAGCTGACGTTGCTCTGCTTCTGGCAGCACTTCCAGAAACACTAGTAGCTTGACTTCGACTTGCGTTAGATCTTGAGGCTGCCGACGAAGCTCTGCTGCCTGAGACTGTAGATTGGCCACTTCTTCTACTTCCAGATTTAGATGTGGCATTGCTTTGACTAGCTGCTGACCTTGAGGGGCCTGAAGCTGATGTTGCTCTACTTCTTCCGGATATTGATGTGGCCTGACTTTGACCAAACGACGTTGCACGACTTCTGCTCTCTGATCTTGACATTGACACAGATCCAGCCTCCGAAACTGTAATGTTTTCAAAACGTTGCTCATTGATTGCATCAATTTCTTCCATCAGTCTATCGTCGATTTGATTTCCCATCAATTCAATATAACACACAGTTGTGTTTGTGTCTAGAGTGCCTAGCAAATACTCACAACCTTCTGAAGTGATTTGGTTATCACTTAATATCACTTCTTCAATCGTTGTGTTATCTGTAAGTGCTAGTGACAACGATGCGACCAAGGTGTCCTCGATATCATTGTTAATGAGTGATATCTTTCTCACAACAGTATTTTGAGCAAGATAATCAAACAATAACTCTGTTTCATTTGATGCGCCTAGCTGTCTGTTATCGAGAAGAATTTCTGTCAATGTTGGGTCATTAGTCTGTACTCGCTCTAGTATTTCATCCAAGGGGATTTCTTCATTCATAGATGAAGACCTTTCAGCTAGAATATGGTCAATTTCATCCAGTAATTGATCATCGATTTGATTTCCATCTAAATCAAGGTGTGTAATAGTCAGGTTGCTTTCCAAGGTACCCAGCAAGTATTCACAACCCTCAGATGTAATATTATTGTCCCTTAGTGATATTGAAGTGATGCTCTTGTTTTCAACAAGCGCCAGTGATAGTACACTTACTAAAGTGTCATCCATTTCACAACCATCCATATTAACTTGTTCAACATGGGTATTACTTGCTAATGCGTCAATCAAGGCCTCTGTCTGAGTACTTTCAACAAGATTGATACCATTGAGAGTGAGTTCTGTTACATCAGACGAGTCCGATGCAATACATTCAACCAGGCTAGGTCTTCGTTCTAACATCATGGTGTTGAACTCTTCAAGTAGGTCAGGATCGACGTTGTTACCAAAGAGATTAATGTCCATCAATGTTTTGTTTGTTTCGAATATACCAAACAAATACTCTGCTCCCTCTGATGATATGACATTCTCTGCCAAATTGAGGCGACTAACAGCTGTGTTGTCCACTAAAGCTAATGATATCGATGATATGCATTCATCGTCAAGTTCATTTCGAGTAAGATC